>Ga0207419_1001522_pt1 | contig 17118 bp, 9 predicted proteins | sample ElkSloMetagenome_4_FD_184723 | JGI IMG/M metagenome (GOLD analysis project Ga0207419, IMG submission 184723) | Hot spring microbial communities from Elkhorn Slough, Monterey Bay, USA - MD2A (version 2) | ecosystem: Environmental > Aquatic > Marine > Intertidal zone > Estuary: Microbial mat ...
CCTTGTTGATAGCCGCTATGGGTTTATTTGCCTTGGTTACACTAGTTGTAAACAAAAAGGCCAAAGAAATCGGTATTAGAAAAGTACTGGGTGCGCCTACTTCTTCTATTTTATTTCAGATAGGTAAAGAATTTATGATTTTGGTTTTTCTTGCTTTGTGTATCGCTACACCGCTTACATGGTGGCTCATGGAGCAATGGTTGGCAGATTTTAGCGCAAGAATAAGCATACAACCGCTTACATTTTTATTAGCAGGTGGTATTATGTTCTTGGTAACAATGGCAACCATTAGCTACCAAGCCTATAAAGCTAGCAGGTTGGATCCTGTGCTTACTTTAAAAGCTGAATGACTTGCTCATTGAGCATCGGGTTAAAATACCCATCGAAAAAAGGCTATTCACTTTTGATGATGTATTGATACGGAAGAAGATTCACTTCGACTCCGAAGCGTGTGAAACCCGCTTTTTTTAATTCGTCTATGACCGTATCTATGGAAATCCTGTGGTGTTTAGGACCAACAGGTGTTTCATGATCAAAAAAATCTATAATAATCAGCTCACCATTCTCTTTAAGCCCCTTTTTTACTTGGGCAAAATAATCGGAGCGGTTCTCGATATGATGATAGGTATTTACGATCAAGACCATATCCACTTCATTTTCTTTGAGATTGGGTGCATCGTAGGGGATTTTTCGAGGCTCAATGTTCGTTAGACTATTCTCTTCGATACGTTTTTTAACGAATCCTAAAAACTCATCATTTACATCGGCTGCAATCACATTTGCACCCTTCTCTGCCAACCTGACTGAGAAGTACCCCGAACCGGCGCCGATGTCCATTATCTTCTTCCCGCTCATATCTCCGAGATATTCCATCACCTTTTCAGGCTTTTGGTACGCGTCTCTTTCGGGCGATTCAAACCGTTTGATCAAATCTTCTACAGAGGATTGATGCATATATTCATTGGCAGAACCATGTTCCGATGCTTCAGACCCGTGTTGATGCTCATGATTTCCTTGATGAGCTCCATTGCCCTGTTTATCTGCTTGGCAGCCGAACAATAGGAAAATGGGCAATATCACAAGTAGGCTTTTCATTTCTTCTCAAAGTTTTATTGGTAATCAAATCGTGCAAACTTAAGGTAAAGCCTCTGACATATCAGGCTTTTTTTTACTAAAAACATGATTTAAGGCTCTTGAGCACTTGGATCTTTGTTATACATAGCATTGTTTTTCTTCCACTAATTTCTGTAAAGCTCTACCGTTCTCAGGTTTCCAGCCTCATTGCTGTACTCTGGACGTATCTTTTTGTACTCCGTCAAGATATCGCTGGCTTTGTAATAAAACAGGGAATCTTGTTGTAAAGGGATAAAATCTTTTGGCAAGGCATATCTGAAATGCCCACTTTCTTTTTGGTGTACAGGAATATGGAAGAAACTGCGTTCGGTGAATTTTCCTGTTCTTGACCGGCTTTTACAAAAAAATCAACTGCATGTTCCGCATATCCAAACAGATAACCATAGGCTCTAAAACGGTCACACACTACTATACATTTTTATATTTTTCACCTCCAAGGGCTGTGGCTCACAGCCCTTATGGTAATTGACAAGTGGATTGTGCGCCAGTGCACTGCGCCAGTTGATACTGCGCCACAATCCACTGCAGATTTTGAGAAATGTATAGTAGTCAGAAACGGTCATATTTTTCCTCAAACTCTATGGTTGTTAGTAATATTGCTAGGTCGACACCCTTGGGGCAAATCCCCATTGGGCAAAAAACGGAGCCTGTGTCACTATCAGGCTATCTATCAAATCTGTGCGACATAATAATATCTGTAGATTTCTTTTCCCATCCCACACTTCTTTAAAAAGTATGACCAAAAACTGATAAGACATTCGTTACGCGATACCAGCTTCTCAATTTATCCATAATTTGTGCTATGCTATCCACTTTACGTCAACTAAATCCCGCATACCATCTGTATGTACGATCCTTACCTAAAGGATAAGACTTGGCAAAACCTATACTTCCCATAGCAAAGAATTTCCTATGAGAAACAGATACAATATTGATTAAAAAAACGTATAACTTGAAAAAAAATCCGAAAAAATGTGTATAAATCCTAGATAAGAGGTAGATTGTTAATGGAGAGGTCTTGTCTGTGATGAAGCATATGTTCTCTCAAATAAATAAGTTATGTACAAAGCCCAGGATCATTTTAAGCAGTTATTGGCCACTAATGAAAAGGCACTCGAGTTTTACCTTACCAACGCTCCTTTTGGCACCTTCTATTTTAACAAAAATAACATACAAAAGGCATTTGTTGATGACCGGATGTACCACTCTATAAAAATGGATATGCCTAAAGCTGAAGCATTTGATCTTGCTCAATACCTAGATGAGGCCTCTTTTAAAAAGCTGCAAACATGGATAGACTTAGAGAAAACAATAGGTAAAGACATAGAACTGACCTTTAAAACAAAAGAGGGAACATATACAGTAAATTGCGATACCTTTAAACACGCTGCGGATGGCACGACTTTATTCGGTCTAAAGCAAATAGACAAGAGGAGTAACATACCTAATGAGCAGTACTTTAGCTACATAATAGAAAATGCCATAGAAGGCATTATAGTCTTCGAAAATGAGGTGCTGACCTATGCCTCTCCGGCTTATCTCGAAATGATGGGCGACTCATTGGAAGACTTGATAGGAAAAGGCGCTGACTGGGCTTTTGGTGCCATACATCCTGAAGATAGACCAAAAATCTTAGAACTTTTCAAAGAAATACGCTCAAAAAAGCTATCTGCAAGCAGGTATAGATTCAGGGTGCTTGGTAAAGAAGGAAAATACATTTGGAGGGAGGACCATGCCAGTTTCACTTTTGGTGAAAATGGGCACATCGAAAGGTCTGTGGTAGTCTGCAAAGATATAACACAGCAAATCGAAGTGGAGCGAAATCTACATAAGAGTGAAAATATGTACCATAGTCTCTTTGACAACCTTCAGATAGGACTATTAATAGCCGATCGCGAGACCAACATTTTGGAGGTCAACGATGTGGCCTGTTCCGTGATCGGGCTTCCTCGTGAGATACTGACGCAGGGCAGGATAAACGACCCTAACTGGATTATTTTCAATGAAAATCTCGAAAGAATCGACGTTGATCATCTACCTGCCTGCATAACCGCGGCCACCGGCAATGCGGTGGCGCCCGTAAAAATGGGCTACAACAAACATGATGAACCCGAAAAGATAAAATGGGTGGAGCTAAGCTCATCGCCATTATTTAATGAGAAAGCAGAAATAGATAAGATTGTATGCACCTTTTTGGATGTAACAGAAAAACACGAAGCAGAAAAAAGAGTACAAATAGAAAAAAGTAGACTCGATAATGTAATAAACAGTGTAAAACTAGGAACTTGGGAATGGCAAATGGCTGAAGGCCGCACAGACTTCAACATCTACTGGGCAGAAATGCTAGGCCACACCTTAGAAGAGGTAACACCCGGCTCTTTTGAGCTATGGAGCAGTAAGGTACATCCCGAAGATTTATCAAAGGCACAAGAGGCTATTGAAAAACATATAAATGGAGAAACTGATAACTATGCTGCAGAATTTAGGATGAAACACAAAAAAGGGCATTGGGTCTGGATCATAGCTCGAGGAAAGATCATATCTAGGGACAGCAACGGAAAACCTGTTCTCTTTTCGGGCACGCACAATGATATCACCGCAAGAAAAAAACAAGAAGAAGAACTTAGGTTATTTGAGTCTGTTATCAAACACAATATCGACTCTGTGCTGATAACAGAAGCTAAACCGATCGAAAGCAGTGGTCCTAAAATAATTTTTGCCAATGAGGCATTCTGCAAAATGACAGGATACTCAGAAGAAGAACTATTACAAAGCGATACAGACATGTTGCGCGGGCCGTTAACAGACCCAAGGATCATAGAGGAAATCGATCGATCGGTCTTAGAGCTCAAGCCCTTTCAATACGAACTGATCAATTACAAAAAAAATGGTGAGCCATTTTGGGTCAATCTATCTGCTACCCCGATTTTAAATGAAAATGGCGAATACACACACTGGATTACTATACAAAGAGATGTGACCATTCAGAAAGCAAAAGAGGAAGAGTTGAGGCTTTTTGAGTCCATTGTAAAAAACACCAAAGATTCCGTATTGGTAACCGAAGCAGAGCCCTTTGATGAACCTGGCCCTAAGATCATTTTCGTTAATGAGGCATTTTGCAGGATGACAGGTTATACACCACAGGAACTGATCGGTAAAACCCCTCGAATCCTACAGGGTCCAAAGTCCGATAGAAAAAAATTGGATGAAATCAGAAAATCGCTTCAAAATTGGGAGCCCTTCGAGAGCGAACTGGTCAATTACAAAAAGAACGGTGAGGAGTTCTGGATCAATCTATCCGTTACCCCTTTGGCTAACAAAAAGGGTTGGTTCACTCACTGGATTGCCGTAGAACGGGACATTACCGAACAGAAAGAAAACGACCTAAAACTGATAGAGGCCAAGGAAAAGGCTGAAACTGCTAATGTGGCCAAATCTGACTTTCTGGCAAACATGAGCCATGAAATCAGAACACCCCTCAACAGTGTCATCGGGTTTTCTGAACTATTGATGCAGACCCATCTAGACGATTCCCAAAGAGATTACATGCGATCTGTAAACTACTCGGCCAATACCCTGCTCGATTTGATCAATGATATACTCGATTTTTCTAAAATTGAAGCAGGTAAACTGGAGTTGAACCTAGAACGGACCAATCTTTACGAGATGCTCTATCAGATCATGGACATGATCAAGTTCAAAGTTCATGAAAAACAAATAGAACTGCTCTTGCACATTGCTCCCAATGTACCGAAAACTATCAATGTGGATCCTGTAAGGCTCAGGCAGATATTGATCAATCTCATGGGTAACGCTGCTAAGTTCACAGAAAAAGGAGAGATAGAACTCGCCGTAACCGTCTCCAATGAATCTAGTCATGGAGAAAGAACCCCTTTAAAGTTTGAGGTAAGAGACACTGGTATTGGTATATCAGAGTCAAAACAACAAACTATTTTTGAAGCCTTTGGCCAAGAAGATACCTCGACCACCCGCAAATACGGCGGCACGGGCCTTGGACTTTCCATCTCCAATAAGTTATTACATCTAATGGGGACTGAGCTAAGACTTAGCAGTGAACAAGGCAAAGGAAGCCGTTTCTATTTTGATATTGATATTGAATATGAAGCGCGAGAAAAGCACAAAGAACTTGAGATAAATAACATCGACAAAGTTTTAGTAGTGGACGATAATTTAAGGAGCCAAGCCATTATTAAAAGCATATTGAATGCTAGCGAGGTAATGGTAGATACCGCGACCAACGGAATAGAAGCGCTAGTAAAGCTACAAGATAACTGGCAAAGTTATGATGCCGTACTTATTGATCATAAAATGCCATTTATGGACGGTATTGAAGTAGTAGAAAAAATTAATGAAAATCTAGAGTTAACAAGCGAGGATTTGGTCATTTTTATGATGGATGGCGTCTTGAATGAGGTAGAACATAAAGTGCTTAAAGAAAAATATGGAATAGCCGGTTTTTTACATAAACCCGTGATAAGAAAGGAATTATTTTCTTTAATAGTAGCAGATGGTACAGAAACCACAATATCAAATAATATAACAGAACAAAAATCAGATTCAATCGACCTTAATGGCAAATCACTATTGATCGTAGACGATAACCCCATCAATAGAAAGCTGGCAAAAAATATGATCGCCAAACTGTATAAAGATGTTTCCATTTATGAGGTTGAAGATGGAAAGTCTGCTATAGAATCGGTCTCTCAGCACGATTTTGGCCTAGTCTTAATGGATGTGCAAATGCCTGGCATGAGTGGTTATGATGCCACAAAGAAAATCAGGAGCATGCAGGAGAATGGGCACAGAATTCCAATTATCGCCTTAACAGCAGGTACCGTAAAAGGTGAAAAAGAACGTTGCTTAGCAGCAGGCATGGACGATTATCTCAGCAAGCCCGTAACCATGGACAAGTTAGAAGAGATGATAAGAAAATGGAGTAATATCCAAAAGGGAGAAGATAAAACCGAAAAGGAAATGGTTACTGAATCTTCAAAATTAGATTTCGATTACAAAGCTTTGCTCGAAAGACTTGGCAACGATGCCGAGTTTGGTGAGGAGGTGCTTAACATGGTAAGACAGGGGGAACTAAAGCAGCCACTATTGACCTTGAACGAATTGCGTAATCAAACAGATAAAACAGAGGAAATAAAAGCACTTGCTCATAGGATAAAAGGCACAGCACTTAACCTTTGCTTTGAAAGATTGGCAGATATAGCCGGACAAATAGAAAATCTTAAACCTGGGTATAGCAATCATGAAATCGATGCTCTTTTTAAGCAATTAGATGTCGCATATCATAAAGTAGAAAAGATAATTTTGGAGATGACATATGATCAAAAAGAGACATCCTCATGATATATCTGTAGAGTCGCCTAAAGAACAGCGGTTAATTGAATGAAATTTTCCGTTGTAGCAGACAATTACTTTTTCAAAAGCTCCTGTAAGTTAGTTTCAAGAGACTCTAGAGGCATGTATCCATTTGCCAATTGATAATACTGCTCGTTTATTTCTGCAATCAGCGTAGGAAACCCCCGCACTCCAAAAGCTGCCGCATTTTTAAAATCTTCATAGGCTAAGTTTTTAAAGTAAGTATCCTCCATTTTAGACACAAAATCTGCTGAATCCAAGCCAAACCGTTGGGCAATTTTGCCGTAGGCTTCTAAATTCAAAGGTTCTATTCCATCGTAGTAAATAGCCTTTTGAAGCGCCCCCGCAAAAGCAATATTGTCTTCTTTTTTGAAATCTTTAAATATTGAAAGAGCAATAGCTGGTTCTATAGAGGTAAAAATGGCCTCCCCTTTTTCGAGGGTCTCATTCAAGAAAGTGTTACCAAACTTAACTCCGGTAGCTTTCTCAACATCTTTGTAAGCCCACTTTATATAAGGTGCTACTTCACCAATTGACCCAATTCTATCACCTGTGACCATACCACCCGAAATTACCTCGAAATCGAACCTGTCCCTATACTTTTTTTCTATATCCGTTATGACGGGTGAAAAACCGTAACACCAACCACAAAGCGCATCATATACATAAATTATTTTCATAGTTCTATACAGATTTACTAACAATCGTCTTAACTCGAGAGTCAATAAAATTGCAATATTTTGTAATACTTAACACAAAATTAGCAATTACTCAGTACTATAAATAATTTATGGTACTAACCTTTTTGTAAGTACAAAATTTCTAATAGCCTATGGTCGCGCATTTTTACTGATTTAAAAGAGTACTCTACGAAAATTTAGTATAAAAATGCTACATAGGTTCATTGTGTTTCGTAATCTTTCCCTGTTAGGCTATTCAAAACAGAGCTTTGCCAGATGATCAACTGTTTTTCCATCTCTTCGGCTATTCGAGGATATTTTTCTATCGCATTATATTTTTCAGCGGGGTCTTGCACTATATCATACAGTTCCTTATCAGAAGACCCTTCGCCTTTTATGATCAACTTGTATCGCTCACCCATGATTGCCTTTTCTCCTAAGTAATCGGTTTCTGTAACTTCAAGATGCCGAAAATTTCTAAAGCTACGGGTAAACTTACCATTCATCTGCTTTACGAGCGGCGTAGTACCTTCTTGTAATTCTGGCGCAATATACGGTTCTGGATTTTCTTCCTGCTCCTTATCTGTATCGTATCGCCAAAAATAAATGGGTGATTCCCGATGATTGCTTTCTCCTCTTATTAGGCCAACCAAGCTAACTCCGTCTAATGGTCTTTCGGGCAATGGCTGTCCTACAAGCTCGCAGAGCGTGGGTAACATATCAGTGGTTACAGAAATCATATTTTCATTTCTTGGCGCTGGTATTGCAGAAGGCCACTCAATAATTCCAGGTACACGTATACCGCCTTCGTAAAGTGTTCCCTTTCTTCCCTTAAATGGCGTAACATACAAGCCACTGGGAGGCGTGCCGTTATCACCACAATACCATATGAGCGTATTTTCTTTTAATCCCTCTTGCTCTAAATAAAATCGCAACTTCCCGATTGCCCTGTCCATAGCTGTTATTTCTGCGTAACGCTCCTGCAATACAGTGCGCTTTGAGCGCTCAGCTCTAGTGCCTGTTTCCATAGAAGTAAGTGAAACAGATTTATCTGCCAAGCTATCGGGTAATTGCGCATACAGTGCAATGTCTTTTTCCATTGCATCGTAGGGCTCATGAGGGGAACCGAACCAAACTACCGTAAAAAATGGCTGTTGTTCTGTTCCTTTTTGTTTTTCTATAAATCCAATTGTCTTATCTATCAAAATCTCTGAACTCTCGCCCTCAATTTTTTTAGGAGGCAGCCCATCTCTAGACAGTACAGGGTCCATTTCAAAAAAATTATCGTGTGACAACCAAGTATCAAAACCCATGGCACCCGGATTGACCGGCGACGATTTCTTGACAGCACCCAAATGCCATTTACCGAAATGGGCAGTGGCATAGCCTGCCTGCTTCATTAGCTGAGCAATGGAGATTTCTTCTGGCCTGAGTGACCAATTAGGATAAAAAGCGCCGGACCGATTAGGATGGCGACCCGTAATAATACTCGCTCTCGTTGGCGTGCATGAAGGGGCTGCAGAGTAAAAACGGTCAAGTCTCAAACCGGAAGCGGCCATTTCATCCAGTACCGGTGTTTTCACAAAAGGATGTCCATTATAGCCCGTTTCTTCCCAACCGTGATCATCACCCATAAGTAAAATGATATTGGGCTTTGCCATTATATCTTTTTCGGTTGCTTCATTCTTTTTGGAACAACATGTAATTGAGGCGATAAAAAGTATAAAAACAAAAAGCTTGGTCATTAGTGATTTCATAGTTGACTTTGATAGCGTTTAGCTTCCAATTTATAAATTGATTCTTAACAAGCGCTCAAGATTTAACATTAAATATTTTTTGTAATGAAATTCAATTTCTTTTGGGGGCATCTGCCCTTTTCTGCCCTTTTAAATGAGAAGGCCATATCTAATATCTTGATTTTGAAGTACTACAATTGTTGCATAATCAAAAGAGATTTTTTAGCTAAAAATAAAATCCTAATCCTGTTACAGAGTTTTCTGCTATTTGCCTGTACTGCACAAAAAACTGAAGAGCACAGCCCCTACCCTTTTCAAATGCCAATGCTTAATAACTTTGCCGTTGACCAAGATTTTTCTGAATGGCAAAGCGTTCCAAAGGTTTGGCTTACAGCAGATGAGAAAAACAGAATTGCGCCCGAAACTTTCGTAGGATATTTCAAATTGGCTTGGCAACCTAAAGGGCTTGCCTTTTATGCACAAGTAAAAGATGATTTTCTTAAGGAAGAAGAGGCGCCTATCTTACAGAATGACGGGCTGGAACTATTCATATCAAAAGAGCAGGGCAGCCAACAGATGATTCAGTACATCATCTCTCTCGGCATTAGCGAAGCTTTTCCTAAAGCACGCATCGAAAAAGTAGATTATGGTGCAGGGCAAAGTTTCACGGGTGTTACCGACATGCAATTACTAGCCGAGTCCTCCGAAAAAGGCTACCAACTCGAAGGCTTTATTCCCTTTGCTTCTCTAGGATTTACTCCCAAGCAAGGCGATACCTTAGCGCTCAATTTCTACATTAACGATGCCGACCAAGAAGGCAGAGCGGTACGCCATAGTTGGCACTACTTTCCTAGCACCTACAACAATCGGAATGCTCAATACTTGCTGGTAATGAGCAAAAAGCCGCAAATGCCCCAACTCACTACCAAGGTTTTTTTGGACGATACCACAGTTTACCGTTTCTCGGTGCTAGGCGATGCATCTTTAGCAGGCAAAAATGTAGCATTAGTGTCGGGCAGCGAAAGTTTTGCAGAGGCGGCACTACAGACCAGCGGCACTTATGCTATTGCCAATTTCTCCATAAGTAAAACCGATATTCCCACCGATACGGTTTGGACTTTGCAGCTTGGTGATAACTTCGACCAATCCATTGATCCTACCCTCGTGCCCTTGCGCTATATAGATTTACCCAAGCCCCACCGCTTTGAGCAAGCCATACAAATATTTGAAGCAAAAGACCGTAAAAATCCCCCGCCCAAAAATGCTGTGCTGTTTATTGGTAGTTCAAGCATCCGTATGTGGCCGCAATTAGCGCAAGACTTTCCCGAGCATCAAGTAATACAGCGTGGTTTCGGTGGCTCTCGTACCGAAGACGTGCTCTACTTCTACCATCGTATCGTAACGCCTTACCAGCCTAAAACCATCGTCTATTTTGAAGGGGTGAACGACATCAACATCGGGCGCAGTCCTGACTCCGTAGTAGCCAACACCGAGCGGTTTTTACAGCAAGTGGCTCGCGACCTGCCCGAAACCAAAGTAATAATCCTAAGCACTACTATCAGCGTAAAAAAGCGGGATTTGAAAGAAAAATACTTGGCTACCAATACCCTGCTCGAAAAGATGGTACAGCAATACCCCAAAGCCCAATACCTCGACCTCGTACCCGATATGCTAGACAAAAACGGTCTGCCCCGAAAAGAAATCTTTAGTAAGGACAGCACCCACATGAACCCTACGGGCTATCAAATTTGGGCAGAAAAAGTAAGACCTTTCATCTCTAGTCCATAAATTAGCCATGACACCTGCAAGAAAAACTTTTTACTATTGCTGATAAGCCCACTGCTCAGCACATTTATCACTACAACCACTATCGACCAAACCAAAGGTAAATATTAGCGACATTGCTCATACTCACTGCCTACTTGAATTATTGAGCGCATGCAATTCTTAAGGCTAGGTGCTACCTTTGGCTAACCGAGCCTGTATCTATGAAAGTTTCTGCTATTTTCTGGCTTTCACTTTTACGATGCTCTAAGTATCTTACTTAGTTTTAATTTTTTTGTGCACCAAAACAGAGTTTTTAACTATGATGGCAAAAAAATCCTTACTATATACTGCATTTATTTTCTCAATAGCGGTTTATGCATGTACATCATCCTCTACCGAAAAGGATATCAAGAGCTCATCAGCTCAGCAAGCTACCCAAAAAGTTAAATTGATTTTTGACACGGATATGGGTTCTGATTGCGATGATGTGGGCGCCTTGGCATTGTTACACCAATACGCCAATGAGGAAAAAGTGGAAATCTTAGGCTGCATTTATAGTTCGGGAAAAGTTCCTTACGGAGCGGGGGTAATTGATGCGATCAACCACTATTATAAGCGACCAAATTTACCCATTGGTGCTTCGTATGACACCTTGGTAGGCGATAATGTAGATAAAATGAGCGCTGAAAAACTAGCAAAAGATACCACTTCTTTCGGACATGATATCATCCTAAATTCAGATGCATTAGAACAAATGCAGCTCTCTAGAAAATTGCTTGCAAACCAAGAAGATAGTAGTGTCACCTACCTCACCATAGGGCACACTAAAGGGCTTTACGATTTGCTAACCTCCAAACCTGATGAGATTTCTTCACTTTCAGGTGAGGAGCTCATTGGCCAAAAAGTAAAAAAATGGGTTGCATTAGGCGCATTGGACGCCAATAATCCTGATAATGAGCGACGAAAGGATTGGAATTTCTTTTTCAACGGAACAGCCCCTTACACAGAGTACTTGGTTAGAAACTTTCCTGTTCCTATCTATTTTGTAAACGGTGGGAAACAAGTCATGACAGGCAAATCTTTAGAAAATACGCCAGCAAGCAATATTGTGAGGCAAGCCTACACTACTTGGTTAAATTGGCATGGTGGAAAAACGCTGGCCGACCAACGCCCAAGTTGGGATTTGGTTACGGTCTATTTTGCGGTAGAAGGTTTGGGCGATTACTTTAGAATGGAGGAAAACGGATGGTTGGATTTTAACGCAGAAAATGGCTGTATTTGGCGGAAGACCAAGAACGAGTACCAGCATTTTTATATTACCCAAAAAGCGGATACAGATTCTGCTTTTGCAGCTTATTTGAATAAGATAATTGCTCTTCCGCCTAAATTAGATATCTGATGGTCCGCTGTTGATTTTAAAGCCTTGATGTTTTGCTATCTCAAAAACTTCATCAGAACCCTCGACCACGAATGTTACATAAACCCCATATTCGAAACCAATGTTCCTATTTTAATCAAAATCATTTATATGGTTATACTTAACAAGAAAACGTTTGGGACAAAGCAAAAATCATAACCGCCATTTGTGGTTCCCCACTGGGTGGTGCCCCACCGGGTGGTGTCTGCACCGCAAACTTTTCACTATGAAAATTCCCAAACTACTTTCACTTTAGAATATAAAGCATCTCAGATTTTAAAATACCGATAGAATTCAAATCCTGTGTAAATCTTAAACTTTTACTTTCTTATTCTTTGCGTTTTTTATACTAGATTTAGGTTTAAGATTAACCTTTTTAGAATCTAAATGAAAAAAACACTTTCACTCCTATTAATTTTAGTTCTCACATTTTTTGCTTGCCAAACTGAACTTACAGAAAACCCTAACTTTCAAACCGTTTACGAAAAATCCAATAAACTAGAAACAGCTACTTACCATGAAGGCTTGGATTTTTGGAAGAAACTTGCAGATCATTACCCACAGCTTGAACTAATGGAATATGGCGAAACTGATAGTGGCTACCCACTCCATTTGGCAGTGCTCTCCCCTACTCAAGATTTTGACCCTATTTCATTAAAAGATAAGAAAGTGCCCATATTTCTCATCAATAATGCCATACACCCAGGAGAGCCCGACGGTGTGGAGGCCTGCCAAATGTTGGTACGAGATATATTAAAAAAGGGTAATTTCGAAAAAGCACTAGGCAATACAGTGTTGGCAATTATACCATTCTACAACATTGGCGGGGTACTTAATAGGAATTCAACCACTAGGGTTAATCAGAATGGGCCTAAGGCATATGGATTTCGTGGAAATGCACAAAACTATGATCTAAACAGAGATTTTATTAAAGCTGATACCAAAAATGCATGGGCTTTTACGGAAATATATCAAACCTGGCAACCCGATGTTTTTTTGGACACCCACGTAAGTAATGGAGCAGACTATCAGCATATACTCACTAATTTAATGACCCAAGAGAATAAGCTTGGTACGCAACTAGGGGTTTACCTCCGTTCAGAGATACTTCCGGCGCTGAATAAAAAAATGGAAGAAAAACACAGCGTAATTACTCCTTACGTAAATGTATGGGGCTCTGTACCCGACTCGGGTATCGTGCAATTTATGGACAGCCCTCGCTACTCTACAGGTTATACCACCTTGTTCCATTCTATTGGTTTTATGACAGAGACCCACATGTTGAAAAGTTTTGAACAACGTGTATCAGCTACTTATGCCTACATAAAATCAATGTTGGAGATCATTAAAGAACGGGAGCAAGAAATAAAAGCAATACGTGCCAAGGAAATTGAAGCGACCAAAACAAAAACTGAGTTTACTATTTCTTGGGAGGTGAATAAAGAAAAATTTACTCCTATCCGATTTATGGGTTACCAAGGCGAAATAAAGGTAAGTGAAGTAACCGGTCAGGAACTTTTAACCTACAATAGGGCAAAACCTTTTACAAAGGAAATCCCCTATTACAATACCTACGAGCCGGTTAAGGTCATCACTAAACCTAATGCTTACATAATCCCGCAGGCTTGGAGTAAAGTAATTGCAAGATTGGAACACAACCAAGTTGAGATGACCCAATTCGAAAACGATACCATCTTAGAAGTAGCTTATTATACCATTGATAAGTATGATACACGCGACACTCCGTATGAAGGCCATTATTTGCATTACAATACAGGGGTTAGAAAATTGAAGGCCAATGTGGCCTTTAGAAAGGGTGATTACCTAATCAGGACCAACCAAGAAAGAAACCGATACATCATTCATACCTTAGAGCCAGAGGCGCCCGATTCGTTTTTTAACTGGAATTTCTTTGATTCCATACTACAAAGAAAAGAGGGGTTCTCTACTTACGTTTTTGTAGAAAAAGCAGCTGAGATATTGGCCAATAACCCCGCCTTAAAAGCAGAATTTGAAGCTATGAAAGAAAATGATGCGGAATTCGCTAAGAGTAACTATTCTCAACTCAATTTTATCTATTCAAATTCGGAATTCTATGAAGAGGCTTACAAAAGATATCCTGTTTTTAGGGTGGAAGATTAGCTTAGGTTTGAAGATGTGCGAAATCGGAAATTACAGTGTAACACTAGATGAATGGCCACCAAATGAAAGGAGCGATTTGGATTAGTTACATCTTTAGGAAAAGATTTATTAGAACGCATATCAATTGTGTAATCATCGTCTGTAAACTATCTTCATATTCTTAAAATACCATAAATGATGCATAAACTCTCATTGATACTTTTTTTCAACTTAGCATTTAGCAGTATGTCGGCTCAGAGTATACCCAGTACTTTTATAACCAATGGTCTAATAGATACGGAGGTCTACCTCCCTAATATAGAAAAGGGTTATTACAGGGCTACAAGGTTTGATTGGTCGGGCGTGATTCCTACATTAAATTACAAAGGGCATACTTACTTTGGTAAATGGTTCAAAAAATATGATCCTAACAACCACGAATCTATTATGGGACCGGTGGAAGAATTTGGAGTAATAGGTTACGAGCAAGCCGAATTGGGTGGTGATTTCCTGAAAATTGGAGTTGGCATTCTTACCAAACCCCAAGAAGATAGTTATTCAAAATTTAAGACTTATGAGATCAGAGATCATGGTTCTTGGCAAACAAGCATCCGTAAAAATGAAGTAGTCTTTACACATGAGCTCAAAAGCGATGTTCGCTCTTATGCATATGAAAAAACGATGAAACTGCCAGATGGAGAAGCTAAATTGATCATTAGCCATAGCTTGACCAATATAGGCAATGAACGCATCACAACATCAGTGTACAATCATAATTTTTACCAAATAGACAGTCTAAACTCAGGGAAAGGATATGTTGTAAAATTTCCTTATGAGATAAGCATAGAAGCAAATGAATTAGGTGACTTTGTTGACATTGAGGGCAATGAGTTGGTATTTACCAAAAATTTAGGCGAAACAGACAGCTTCTATATTGGCGATATAACAAGCCTTAAGAAAAATGAAAGGATTTATGAATTTTCTATAGAAAATAGAGTGAGTAAAGCTGGAGTGAATATCACCGCCAATAGGCCATTATCTAAACTAGCTTTTTGGTCTTCATTAAAAGCGGTCTGCCCAGAGCCTTTTATTGCTTTGGACATAGCCCCAGGAGACACTGCTACGTGGGAAATTGTCTATCAATTTTATGAATTTTAAACGCTTTTAGAATAGCTCTTGATTAATACACTCACAGAAATGCCGCATAAATTTGACGAAAACCGCAAAAACTTCTATCCTTATGGGATTACCTGTGAGCTGTGGTCAAAATCAAAAATGCTAAAGCCCGATCGCCATAATGAAATTGAGGTAAACTTTATACCTAATGGCAGCATTACTTATTTAATCCGCAATAAAATGGTGACCATTCCTGAAAATAAAATCGCTGTATTTTGGGCCTTGACCCCGCACCAAATTATAGAGACAAGTGACGAGCCGCCTTATTATGTATGCACCATCCCTTTTAATATTTTTTTAAATTGGCAACTGCCCAAAGATTTTGTAGAAACCCTATTTAAAGGAAGTGTGATTGTAGAGGGCGATTTCTCTTATGAAAACAACCATGCGCTTTTGTTCGAAAGTTGGAGGAGAGATATGGAAAGTGGTTCGGAAAAGCTAAAAAACATCGCTTTGCTAGAACTCAATGCAAGAATGCAAAGGCTTGCACACCATCATTACCAAGTGATTGGTGGAGACACTTCGCCTGAAGTACAGCTTGATAAAATACAGGTAGTGGAACGCATTGCCGCCTTCATCAGCAACAATTATTTAAAGGACGTAAAGGGCAAAGATGTAGCTGAGGTGGTAAACCTTCATCCAGATTATGCCAATAAGATTTTCAAAAAGGCATTTGGTATCACTATTAAAGAATACATTACCAGTCAGCGGATATCTCATGCAAAAAGACTTTTGTCTACCACTGAGAAAAAAATCTCTACCATCGCCTTTGAGTCGGGCTATAACTCGTTGAGCCGTTTCAATGCTGCTTTTCAGCAAGATGGAGGCCTTACTCCTAATCAATACCGAAAGCAACAAAAGCATGGTTTTTTTTAGCTAATTACTTATGAAAAAATAAATATAATACCCCTTCCTAGGGTTTGCATCAAAGTTTTCATTATCAACTTATTAGACCAAAACCTAGGGAGGGTTAAAGTTATAATTAATGCTGTCCACCTACTTACTTCTTCAAGCCTTCTACTATCTCAAGCCAACTTTGATAAGCGCTTTCAACTATACTATTGTCTGCAGAAGGCTGATAGGTTTGAGATTGAGTATACTTGGGAAAATCATCAATACTTTGCCATACTCCTCTGCCCAAGCCTGCTATTAGGGCAGCTCCGTAACCTGAAACATCCACAAAGCCGATGTTAACCACTTCGGTGTTGAGTAAATCGGTAAGGAAACGCATCAAAAATTGGTTGGCCGTAATCCCTCCATCTGCATTGAGCGTTTTTAAGGCCGTGTTGGTTTCCTGCTCCATGGCCACTATTACATCTTTAATTTGATAAGGAATGGATTCTAAAGCCGCTCGTACAAAATGGTTTTTGTCCGATTTAAAGGTTAACCCATGGATAGATGCCTTCCAGTCCATTTGCCAGTGTGGGGCCCCCAAACCGCTAAAGGCAGGGATGAGATAAACGCCCTCGTTGCTTTCTAAAGAAGTGGCCATTTCTTCAGTTTGCCTGCTCTCTGCAAATAGGCCCAACTGCTGTTTTAGCCATTCTATAGTAGCCCCACAGCTTACGATTACGCCTTCTAGCGCATAATCTATCCTGTTTTCTATGCTCCAACAAATGGTCGTAACCATACCGTGCTTAGAGGCAATAGGCTTTTGCCCTGTGTTCCAAAGTATGGATGACCCTGTACCTAAGGTTAC
>Ga0207419_1001524_pt1 | contig 17107 bp, 13 predicted proteins | sample ElkSloMetagenome_4_FD_184723 | JGI IMG/M metagenome (GOLD analysis project Ga0207419, IMG submission 184723) | Hot spring microbial communities from Elkhorn Slough, Monterey Bay, USA - MD2A (version 2) | ecosystem: Environmental > Aquatic > Marine > Intertidal zone > Estuary: Microbial mat ...
CGCCCACCAAAGAAGTGCAGCCCGGTACGCCCAATTATATTTTGCCTTTCCCTGAAGATTATCCAAAAGACAGACATGGTTTGGTAAAATGGTTATTCGATCCCCAAAATCCCTTGCCGGCTAGGGTGATGGTAAACCGCTATTGGCAAATGATTTTTGGCAAGGGCTTGGTCGTTTCCGCAGCAGATTTTGGCAACCAAGGCGATTTGCCTACCCACCCTGAGTTGTTAGATTGGCTCGCTGTAGATTTTAGGGACTCAGGCTATGATTTAAAGCGCTTGCTTAAAATGATGGTCATGTCGGCCACCTATCAACAATCTTCTGTTACTTCTAAAGAATTGAGGGAAATAGACCCTAATAATTTACTGTTGGCGAGAGCCCCCGCTTACAGAATGACAGCCGAAATGGTTCGCGATAATGCACTCAAGGCTAGTGGCTTACTTAATGATACCATTGGCGGGCCTTCTGTAAAACCGTATCAGCCACCTGGTTTATGGAAACAATTGGCAACCAGAAATGCCACTAAATACGTGCAAGACATTGGGGATAAATTGTACCGCAGAAGTATGTACACGGTTTGGAAGCGAACCTCTCCCCCACCTTCCATGATTAATTTTGATGCCTCTGAGCGGAACTTCTGTACGGTAAAAAGACAGAAAACGAGTACGCCTTTGCAGTCATTGGTGTTACTAAACGACCCGCAATTTGTAGAAGCCAGCCGCTTTGTGGCAGAACGCATGTTAAAAGAAGGTGGAGATGAATTGGAAAACCAAATTGATTATGGTTTTAAGCTATTGACAGGCAGGGCAGCCGACCAAGGGGAAATTAAAGTACTAACACGCCTATTTCAAACAGAATTGGAAGCTTTTAATAAAGGAGAAAGCGATGCCTTGGCCATGCTCAGTGTTGGCGAAAAACCTAGAGATAAAACCCTAGCTATAAACCAACACGCCGCCATGACGATGGTCGCCAATACTCTAATGAATTTTGATGAAACGGTGTTTAAAAGATGATGTTGAGAATGGTTAATTGTAAATGGTTAATGATTAATTGACTATGAGAACATCTATAATTTTACTTATCTGTTTTATCTCTTTTGGTTGTAAACCTGATTTGGAGGACTTAAAGGGGCATTGGCATTCTTGTGAAAAAGATGGAATTTTTGAAATATGGGATATTAATGATTCATTAGTTACACTAAGCGAAAATACAAGTATTGGTCAAATCTACCAATATCCAGTTCATCTTATAGATGAAAATGGTGAAATAATGCTGCCTTTTTTTGAAGACATATATCCCGAGTTCACATCAGATTTTTATATGTTTAGTAATATCCTTTACTTAAAAAAGACTAATGAAATTTACATTAAGAGAGATAAGAATAGATGCTGGAGAGAAGATTTATTTTTCAAAGATTTGATGATTGAAGTTAATCTCAAAGAATGCGAGGAAAATACAGTAACTAGGGATTCTATACAGGAAAAGTATAGTCTAGCTTTAGTAAGTATTGGCAAACCTAAACAAGATTTTGGGGGTCAAACATCTTTATTTGATACTATTCAAGTCAACGATGTATTAATTGAACCTTGGGAATTACAAATGTTTGCTATGCAAGAACATGAGCGGCATAGTGAATTTAAACAAGGAATACTTCTAAACATCGATAAAAATGCTTCGCTTATACTTTTAGATTCCATTTATTGGAATTTAAGTCAGGTTTTGACATTAAGATATGTTTTTGAAACCTGTATCGATGAAGAAAATAAAGAAGTAAGATACCAACGTAGTAAGAGATTTCAAGAATTTAGAATGAGATTATAAGATGAACCAAGAAGAAAAAATAGCCAAACAAGTTGCCTCACAGATGAACCGTAGGCATTTCTTAGCCAAAACCAGTTTGGGTATAGGCAGTGCGGCATTGGCATCCTTGCTCAACCCGCTTAAAGGTTTTGCCAATCCCACTACTTCCCCATCGGATGGCGTAATGGGTAAACCACACTTTGCCCCAAAAGTAAAAAGGGTAATATACCTTTTCCAAAGTGGGGGGCCTTCTCAATTAGATTTGTTTGATTACAAACCCATACTAAGAGAAAAAAACGGGCAAGAACTCCCCGACTCGGTACGTGGTGAACAGCGATTGACTGGCATGACCGCCTTCCAAAAATCTTTCCCAATGGCGGGGGCACAATTCGATTTTCAGCAATATGGGCAAAATGGCATGTGGGTGAGCGAGCTCATGCCGCATACTGCCAAAATTGTGGATGATTTATGCTTCATTCGTTCCATGCATACCGATGCCATTAACCACGATCCAGCTATTACTTTCTTCCAGACGGGTTCGCAACAAGCAGGCAGACCAAGCATAGGCTCTTGGCTCAGCTACGGCTTAGGCAGCGATAATGAAAACCTACCCGCTTTCTGCGTGCTACTTTCACGCGGAAGAGAAGGCGGTCAACCGCTTTATTCTAGACTGTGGGGCAATGGCTTTTTGCCCTCTTTGCACCAAGGCGTGCAGTTTAGGGCAGGCAAAGACCCTGTGTTGTACCTCAACGACCCTGATGGCATGAGCAAAAACAGTCGCCGCCGCATGTTAGATGCTTTGAGTGAGTTGCACAGCCTGCAATACCAAAAAGTGCTCGACCCCGAAATAGACACCCGAATTGCCCAATACGAAATGGCGTACCGCATGCAAACCTCCGTACCCGAAACCATGGACATCTCCAATGAACCCGATTACATTTACGATATGTATGGAGAGGAATCTAGAAAGCCCGGTACTTTTGCTGCCAATTGTCTTTTGGCAAGAAGGCTGATTGAAAAAGATGTAAAGTTTGTGCAACTCTACCACCAAGGTTGGGACCAGCACGGTAATTTGCCTAAAGACATCGATATCATGGCAAAGAGTACCGATCAGGCTTCGGCAGCTTTGGTACAAGACTTAAAACAGCGCGGCCTGCTAGAAGATACGCTTGTTATTTGGGGCGGAGAGTTCGGTAGGACCAATTACTCCCAAGGTAAACTTACCAAAACCAATTATGGCAGAGACCACCACCCTAGAAGCTTTACGGTTTGGATGGCAGGCGGAGGTATTAAACCGGGTATGGTTTACGGCGCTACCGATGAGTTTGGCTATAACATCACAGAAAAACCTGTGCATGTGCATGATTTCCAAGCGACCCTATTGTACTTACTAGGCATAGACCACGAGAAACTGACCTTTAAACACCAAGGCAGGAGGTATAGATTAACTGATGTACATGGGCACATTGTGAAAGATATTTTGGTTTAGTCGGCTATTGGACTTTAGCTCTAAAACAAAAATTCCTTGGAAATTTCGTCTTTGCGAAATCTAATGTTTTGGGCTCAAAATACACAAAACGGTATCACGGTCTAATGTAACATGAGGTTTTTATGCAAAAAATTAATATTCAATATGTTATACCGTCATTCCGAGCGACAGCGATGGAATCTGTCTCCTGTTTGCTCGTAGGTTACAGATTGCTTTTTCGCTACCGCGACGGTCGCTACCGCTCATGCTTATGATGTGATTAATTATCGCCGTTGTCGATGTCCTCATCGGCAACTTTAAGAGTATCCGCGTCATCCTGTTTTGTGTATTTTGCAAAAAATATTAGGTCTAGCAATGACAGGGGAGATAGTGGCAACTATCGCAAGGACTCACTTTTTAAATGATTTCTTACTTAAATTTCAAAAACCTCTCGTTAATGTATCGATAACGTGTTCTTTTATGATTATGCAAAACTTCATTAAGGTATCGGAAAGGGATATTCTAAATATAGGTTTTTGTAAGTATGTTACATGCTATTTAGTTTTACCCTATATCCAGTAAAAGAGCAGCATGAACTACTACCCCGAGCGTATCATTTGCCTAACCGAAGAAACCACAGAAACGCTTTATCTACTAGGCGAGCAAGATAGAATTGTAGGCATCTCAGGATTTACCGTTAGGCCGAAAAAAGCTAGAAAAGAGAAACCCAAGGTAAGCACCTTTCTCGATGCCAAAACTGATGAAATTCTAGACTTAAAGCCCGACTTAGTAATCGGTTTTTCTGATATTCAAGCCAATATCGCCAAGGAACTCATTGCCCAAGGCATTACCGTTTGGGTAAACAACCACCGCAGCGTGCAAGGCATTTTAAAAATGATGGTGCAATTGGGTGCACTAGTCGGGCAGCAGCCAAAAGCTTTGGAGTTGGTTAAAAATATTGAAAATGACATTGCCCAAATTAAAGCAGCAACCAACCATTGGAAAGTAAAGCCCAAGGTGTATTTTGAAGAATGGTTCGACCCGTTAATCTCGGGCATACGCTGGGTGAGTGAAATTGTTGAAATAGCAGGAGGCGAAGATCTATTTCCAGAGTTTGCTAAAAATTCCTTAGCAAAGGATAGAATAATCGCCAACCATTCAGAAATAATCAAAAGAAATCCCGATGTTATCTTAGCTTCTTGGTGCGGTAAAATGTTTAAAAAACCTAAATTGTTAGCCAGAGAAGGTTGGGCAAATATCAATGCGGTAAAAACCGATGCCATTTTCGAAATCAAATCTGAACTGATTTTGCAGCCTGGGCCAGCCGCTTTAATGGAAGCCTTGCCGCAAATCCATCAAATTTTTAAAGAATGGAAACAAGCTTATGAGTAAACCAAAAGCCTTTATGAATTGGAGCAGCGGTAAAGATGCTGCTATGGCCTTACATGCAGCTCTCCAAGAAAATGTGCTGGATGTTGCCCAACTGATTACTACGGTCAACATCAAGTACAATAGAGTATCTATGCACGGTTTACACATAAGTTTACTAGAGGCACAAGCCAAAGCCATTGGCATTCCACTAAGTATTATCAATATGCCAGAAAGCCCTAGTATGGAAATCTATAACCAAACTATGAGTGAGAAATTGATGGAACTGAAAGCACTTGGTTTTACAGAGTCGATTTTCGGTGATATTTTTTTAGAAGATTTACGTGCATATAGAGAAAAAATGCTCAAAAGTGTTGGGGTAACCGCCCACTTCCCTATTTGGAAAAAAGACACCAAAGCACTCTTAGCCAATTTCATTAAGGATGGTTTTAAGGCAATTTTGGTTTGCACCAATGCACAGCTTTTACCTAAGTCTTTTTGCGGTCGCTTGATCGACGAAAGCTTTTTAGAAGATTTGCCCGATAACATAGACCCCTGCGGCGAAAATGGAGAATTCCATACTTTCTGCTTTGATGGGCCTACTTTTAAGCATCCTGTTGCTTTTAAAAAAGGCGATTTGGTGTACAAAACTTATCCCGCACCTAAGACTAACGATTCAAATGCCCCCAAAGAATACGGTTTTTGGTATTGCGATTTAATGTTAGATACCAATGGCTGATCTGTCAATCTCACCTTCTGAATTGATCAAAAAAGCAGCGCCACTTTCAGAAGTGGTTAGCCAAAACTTAGAAGCAGTTTGGAAACATGAGAGAACTTTAAAAGCCTATGAATTTTTGGTGCAAAAAGGGCAAAAAGAGCATTACATGTACCTCATAAAAAGTGGGGCATTACGCATTTTTTACCCTGCTGCCGAAAAAGAAATCTGTGTAGGCTTTGGGCATCCTAATGAGTTTATCACTTCTTTTCCTTCTTTTGTAGAAGGCCTGCCCTCTGAGTTTTGTATACAAGCCCTGCGCAAAACCACTCTAGTAGGCATACACAGAAATAATTTCATGTCATTATTAAACAAGCATGCCGACTTAGAACGCTGCTGGCGAATCATGGTAGAAAAAGCCTTAATTGGTCGCATTGAGCGTGAAGCTGAAATGCTTAACGGCAACCCAGAAGCAAGGATTGAAAAACTGCTACAAAGAAGCCCATACGTTTTTCAGCAAATCCCTCATAAGTACATCGCTTCCTATTTGGGCATGGCTCCCGAAACGCTAAGCAGAAAACTCAACTCTTAAAGTTTCAATTCTCATAAACTTCAATTCTTGATTGAAATCAATGCCAAACATCTATTTACCCATTAATTTAGCCCAAACATAAATGTAAAAACATGACACAGCATGAGTTGCTAGAGCAATTGAAACATCAAGTAGAAGCACAACTTTCCCTTGCGGAAGAAAGCCTTATCTCAAGCTCCGAGGCTTTGCTTACTCAAAGACCTAAAGCAGAAAAATGGAACATACTGGAATGCATCCAACACCTTAATCAATATGCTGCTTATTACATCCCTCTTTTAGAAAAATCGGTATTACAAGCACAAAAAAGGGGAAATGACACCTATTCGGTAGGTTGGTTGGGCGGTAAGTTCATTAAAATGATGTCGCCAGAAAATACTAAGCCTCAAAAAACACTAAAGCACATGAACACTTTGGGTAAAGCAGTTTCTATAGAAGTTTGCCATGAGTTTTGTACTTGGCAACAACGTCTGTTAAAGGTCATCTCTCAGTTAGAAAATAAAAACATCAACCAAAATAAAATACCTGTAGAGTTTTTGAAATTGATCAAATTGAAAATCGGAGATGCTTTGCGTTTTGTGGTGGTACATCAGCAAAGGCACTTTTTACAGATCAAATCAATGCTAAGCAAAGAAAAAAACGCTTCTTATTATAGTTTTGAAGACAAATAAAATTGTCTGTAGGCATCGCTCTTCTTTATATCTAGAGCAACAAATTTTTTTAACTGCCCCAAAGCCATTACCTTTATTTCAGTTATTTTTTTAAAGGAGTTACCTAAATATATTTCTTTGTAGTTAATGTGGCTGTTTTTGTTTGATACCATGCTGCTATTTACCTGGCTTTTAGGAAATAGAAGCTTAAAGTCTTAGACAAGATGTTGTCACTATCTAATCAAAGAATTTTTTTTAGCTAATTCTAAAGTTTAACTGAAATTAAATAAACATATGTTCGAAAACTTTATAGACAGGCTTAACCTGCCTCCCAATATTGCGGCGTTTTTAAAACGTACGCGACTCATCATTATAGTCCTTCTTTTAATTGTTACACTCTGGAGTATGGTGTTCCAAGTGGGTACTGAAGAAGTGGGCGTAATTACCCGGTTCGGTAAATATGTACGCACTGTAGAACCTGGCCTTAATCTTAAAATTCCTTTTACAGAGGAGGTTTTTAAAGTACCCGTAGAAAGGCAGCAAAAACAAGAGTTCGGTTTTAGAACAGTAGCTGCAGGCGTAAATTCTGAGTACACAAGACAAGGCACTAAAGACGAATCGCTCATGCTGACCGGCGATCTTAACCTAGCTGATGTGGAGTGGGTAGTACAATACAGGATTGACAATGCCTACAACTACCTATTTAAGGTGCGTAACCCCGAAACTACACTTAGAGATATTTCTGAGTCTGCTATGCGGCAAATTGTAGGTGACAGAACCGTTAACGAGGTGCTTACCATTGGTAGAACAGAAATTGGTGGCAAGTTGGAAGAGCTCATACAAGAAATATGTAATGATTACTCTATGGGCATTAAAATCGAACAAGTGGTGTTACAGGATGTAAACCCACCCGACCCAGTTAAAGCAGCATTTAATGCGGTAAACGAAGCCCAACAAGAAAAAGAAACTTTGATTAACCAAGCCCGCTCAGAGTATAATAAAGTTATCCCAAGAGCCAGTGGCCAAGCAGAAGAGACCATACAAAAAGCAGAGGGTTATGCTACTGAGCGAGTAAACCGAGCCAAAGGTGAAACAGCCCGTTTTAATGAACTTTATAGCGAATACATCAAAGCAACAGAGGTAACCAAACGAAGGATATACCTAGAGACCATGTCTGAAATATTACCGAGACTTGGTAACGTAGTCATTACGGACGACGAAGGAAATAGTGTATTGCCCCTTTTGCAAATGGGACTGAAAAATTCAAATACCTCAAACGCACAACAATAATGAATAAGATAATCATAATAGTAGTAATAGCTCTATTGGTAGTGCTTTCTCAAAGTACTTATATAGTAGATGAAAAACAGCAAGTAGTGGTCACACAATTTGGTAGACCTATAGGTGATGCCATTACCACACCAGGATTTAAATTTAAAGTCCCTTTCATACATACGGTCAATTACTTTGAAAAACGTTATATGGAATGGGATGGCGACCCTAACCAAGTACCCACCAAAGACAAAAAGTTTATTTTTGTAGACACTTATGCAAGGTGGCAAATAACAGATCCCCTTCAGTTTTTTAAGCGTTTAACCAACGAGCGAGGCGCTCAATCAAGGTTAGATGATATCCTTGATGGGGAAACACGAAACTTTATTGCCAATAACAATATTGAAGAAGCTGTAAGGACGTCTAATCGTGTACCTGTTATCTTAGATACCCTCACCGAGATTACAACAGATACATTAATAGAAATTGAAGTGGGCAGGCAGGAAATCCAAAACCAAATTCTTGAGTCTGCTAACAGGCAAGCCTCCGATTTAGGCATTGAGATTCTAGACTTTCGTTTTAAACGCATCAATTATGTACAAGAAGTACGAGACCAAGTTTATGAAAGGATGAAGAGTGAGCGCTTTCGAATTGCAGAAAAATTCAGGTCTGAGGGTGGCGGTGAGGCTTCGCGTATAAATGGTGAAAAAGAAAGGGAATTAAAACGGATACAATCAGAAGCCTTCCGTACTGCAGAAGAGATAAGAGGTAAGGCAGATGCAGAAGCTGCCAATATATATGCCAGTGCCTACGATAAATCTAATCAGTCTCGCGAACTGTACAGTTTTATCAAATCTATGGAAACCCTCAAACAGACTTTTAGTGAAAAAACTTCGGTAATACTTTCTACCGATAGTGAGTTGTATAAGTATTTGAAGGATATGAATTGATATAGTAATGATCAGTTGTAAATGGTTAATGATTAATTGAAAATAGGTGTTAGTCAAATATGGAAAGCATAGCCAAAGCCATACAACTAAAAGCAAAACTAGACGCGCTTCGTCCTCTCAAAAAGGAGGATGAGGCGCGTATTATGCAAAAGTTTAGGTTGGATTGGAATTACCACTCTAACCATTTGGAAGGCAATTCCCTCACCTATGGAGAAACCAAAGCTTTATTACTTTTTGGCATTACAGCTCAAGGCAAACCCCTAAAAGACCATATTGAAGTAACTGGACATAATGAGGCCATTAGCTGGGTTTGGGATATTTTAAAACAGAATAGACCACTCACTGAAAACTTTATTAGAGAACTCCATAAACTTATTTTAAAAGAACCCTATGAAGTAGATGCCCTTACACCTGATGGGAAACCCACTAAAAAGAAAGTAAAAATAGGTGAGTATAAAACTACACCCAATCATGTAAAAACAAAGACTGGTGAGATTTTTAGGTTCGCTACACCTGAAGAAACGCCAGCTAAAATGCATGATTTAATGGTATGGTACAGAGACAAAATTGAAGAGAAAGAAGTAAACCCAATTTTGCTAGCTGCGGAGTTTCATTACAAATTTATAAGAATTCACCCATTTGATGATGGTAATGGTAGAACAGCCAGAATTCTCATGAACTTTATTTTGATGCAATTTGGTTATCCACCAGTTGTTATCAAAACAGAAGACAAACAGAATTACATCGCTACCTTGGAACAAGCCGATGCAGGTATTTTTGAGCCTTTCATAGACTATATTACTACCAACCTTTGCCATTCTTTAGAACTCATGCTCAAAGGAGTCAAAGGCGAAAGTATTGAGGAACCCGATGATATTGATAAGGAAATTAAGCTATTGGAGAAGAGATTTAAGGGTTCTAAAAATTCTCATGAAATTTTGAAAAATAATTCTAGTATAGCAGAATTATTTAGAAATTCAATTGAAAAAGCTTCTAATATATTTACTCTTAAAAATGGAATGTTAAAAGCTTTTTATAAAAATCATAACTCCATTATTCTAATTAATAGAAAAGCTGAGTTTTTATCTTATGATGAAGCAAAAACCGCTTTTAGTAGACAGTTTTTCAAAATTGATATTATACAGATGACCTCTAAGTTTTCAAGTTTTAAAAAAATTGGATATGAAGATTTATCGTATAAATCTGAAATAAGTTTCAACTTCTACAAGTCCTATTATACAGTTAGAGATTCACATAATATTTACTTGATTCAAAAACTCTATAATCAACAACTTACCGAATCAGAAATAACCCAACTTATCAACTCTGAAATCCGGAAACACAAAGAGTTCATCGAACAGAAATTAGAGGAGTTGGACAAAAGAAAGTAACCTCAAACAAACATCTTTCCCTCTCCTACCAAGACCGCTTCTCCGCCGACCAGCACTTTAGTAATAACTTCGTTTTCGTGTTCAATCTGTACTTTTATTTTACTAGGCCTGCCCATTTCTACGCCTTGTTCGCAATTGATCATTTTGCCATCGCTTAAAGCGTGTCTCACTAAGTAACAGCCTAGTGGACCACTAGCACTGCCTGTGGCGGGGTCTTCTACTATGCCCAATTCCGGTGCAAACATACGGCCTCTGGTATCTACCTCATCTGACTGAGTAGCTGTGGTAAAAATATATAGTGCTTGGGTCTCTAATTTATTGGCATTTCTTTTTAGTAAATCTACTCTTATATCTATCCTACTGAGTACTTCAAGCGAAATTACAGGGATGTACATAAAATCATTTCCACAAGAAATGCACTGGATAGGTAAAGCAGGCATTAAGTCCTCTTCCTCTATTGAAAGCATCTCGGCAATCAATTCTCGGTTTTGCATCAATTTGCCAAAAATCGGATTGGGTTGTTGCATGGTGATCAAACCAAAATGTTTCTCTTCCTTTAAGAAGGTAACATTTATAGGTCCAATTTTTTGCTCCAAAACCAGCGTATCAAGATTTTTAAGCGGCTTGTACAACTCGTTTAAAAGCAAATGCGCCGTACCTATGGTAGGGTGCCCTGCTGTGGGCATTTCTTGGCCTGGCGTGAAAATGCGCATTTTAAAATCGCCTTTTTCGGTAGTAGGCGGATACAAAAAAACCGTTTCTGAAAGATTGAGCTCCCTAGCGATTTTTTGCAATGAATCTTCCGGAATTTTGGCTGCATCAGGAAATACAGCGAGTTGGTTGCCTCCAAACTTTTTATCTGTAAAAACATCCAATAAGTAATATTGCGCCTCCATCAACATAAAGTTACTGAGTTAAAAAAGTGTGTTTTGCTTACCTACTATTTTAAAAGCATCGCCATCTGCTTTTTGTAAATGGTAGCCCTTGCTTTCTTTTACCCAATCTATAAAACTTTGATCAAAGTCACTAGCCAAATAGTTGCCCAACCAAGTCTCAAAATCGGGATGGTTCATATCTAATTTCCCATCTCTAAAAAACTTTTTCTTTAGAAATGGAATCGTCTTTACGTAGGACTCAAAGCGTTTAACATCTTCTGTTGTGGCATTTTTTACCAGCTTAAGGTTTTGTTGTTTATGAATCTGCTCAAACTCTTTTTTGAGCGCTTCTATAAGTGCCACCTCCTCTACAAACTTTTCTTCTTTCTTGACCTTAGCTTTGGTATCAGGCGCTGCATGCATATTGATCACCACTTCTTTTTTGAGCAAGCCAATAAGGTAAGCTGCTGGATTTTCTACTTGCCCATCCTTAAAACGCTCTCTGGTGTATTCTACCAATTGAGCAATTTTCTCTTTGCTGTATTTGGCAAAGCACTCTTTGATCTGCAGATCGGTTAAGCCCATCTCTACCAAGATAGCTTTTAATCTCAGGTCACTGTCTGTGATTTCAATTTCTAAGCTATTGTCTTCTCTGTCTCGCTTGGTTTGTTGGGTTTTTATTTGAAATACAATGGCATGTACTTTCCTGCCTTGTTTTTTCTCTTTAAAAGTAAAGGTTATGTCGCAGTTGGCAGTAAGTTCGCGCTGCGAGCTTAAAAGCACCCGCTTTTTAAAATCTGCATACAACTTGTATTTTTTCTCAACGCCTAAAATCCTGCGCAACTCTCTCAGCTCAAATTCGCGAGAACCGATTTTATGGTACTGTTTAAGCAGCTGATAAATCTGTATGGCGTACACACTACTCAGGTGTAGGGTATTTCTTATGTCGTAGGCTGTAAACTTCTCTTTTAGCTGTAAAAGATAGGGGCGCAGGTGAGGATGAAAAACCACCTCTACATAAGATTTGCCCTTAGGAAAATCCACTGCGTGGAAGATGTTTCTTTGTTTGAGTCCTTCATCGTCGTCAAAAATTTCTATAACGTGTTTCATCATAGATTTGGTGACCTCTCTGGCTCTTTGGTATTCGTTTTTGTTGTTGGTACCTATATCTTTTACAAAATCGTTGAGATACACCTTTTGCTTACTAAACTCACTTTGCTTTCTATCGAGTTGGGCTACTAAAATTTCTAAAAAGCGCAATTGGGTGAGCGTAAGCCCATTTAAATGGGCGTTGATCAATTTATTACTTTTTACTATTAGGTGCGGATTGGAACTCGACATACTCGACTCATTGCTTTTTTCGAATATAATCGGAAATATGACACAATGCATGAACAAGTCATAAATTCATCCTTAGATCTGTCATAATTCGTAAAATTCGACCTTATTTATGTCATATTTTTATAGTTATTGTGTAGCGCCTTGCCTTTTTTTATATATCAGAATACCTCAATTTTTAAAAGCCTATATGCAGGTATGTCAAAGCGTATTGCTAAAAGTAAGTCTTTAAGGTCTCGAGCAACTTGCATTAGTATGTTTGCCAATGTTAAATTTAAAGGTCTTAAATGTAATTTGCGGACTATCTTTTTTACTCTAGAGCCTTATATCTGTCATACTTAGCAGGATAAATGAAATCACCCGCCCTTAATTCTGTCATAATTGAATACTTTAAATGTGGGGTCGCATCGATTTACCATCCTTATATCTGTCATATTAAACTATGTATGACGCCTTAAACATGTCTGAGTAGTCCTTAATAGCGTCATAAAAAACCTTAATTATGCCATAATTATCCTTAAAGGTGTCATAAAATACCTTATCAATGTCATATCTTTCTTTGTAGTAAACTGACTATCAGGGTTTTACACCAACATAAAACAATTAAAACTATTTAAAAGAATAAAACACGTATGGTGTCTTTTTTTAGTCTACTTTTTTCTTTGTTCGTATCAAGAAAGCGATAAATATAACAGTGTAGCATGCTAGTTTTTAAAGCCTTCATTATATTGAGGTGAATTTGTAACTCAAAAAAACACATTAAACTATGAACAAGGAAATCAGTAGACGATCTTTCATCGAAAAAACAAGTGCTGCTACTGCCGCTACTATGCTGGCAGGATCCGTATCAGGCATGCACACAAGTAAAAGAGCTAAAAAAAGAGTGGCATTGGTAGGCACAGGTATTAGGGGTACAACTTTTTGGGGCAAGAGACTGGTAGAGAACTATAACGATATTTTAGAGTTTGTAGGTTTGTGTGATATCAATTCGGGTAGGTTGGAGTTTGGCAAAAAGTTTATCGGTGTTGAATGTCCTACTTTTACTAACTTTGATGAGATGCTCGAAACGACCAAACCAGAGCTTGTCATAGTTACTACCAAAGATTCTACCCACCATCAGTTTATCATCAAGAGCTTGGAAGCCGGCATAGATGTACTTACCGAGAAACCCATGACTACTGATGAGTACAAATGCGAAGACATCTTAGAGGCGGAAAGAAGAACGGGCAAAAAGGTAATTGTTGGGTTCAACTATCGCTGGAGCCCTTATATGACTAGGATCAAAGAATTGTTAACAGAAGGTGCCATTGGTAAAGTAACCTCGGTAGATTTCCATTGGTACTTGAACAATTACCATGGCGCTTCTTACTTTAGGCGTTGGCATGGTTTGGAACAAGCAGGAGGTACTTTGTTTGTGCACAAAGCCACTCACCACTTCGATTTGGTAAATTGGTGGTTAGACTCTGATCCAGTGGAGGTTTATGCCATGGGCGATTTAGAGCATTACGGCTTAAACGGACCATTTAGTGGCGTAAACTGTAGAACTTGCGTGCATAAGGCAGATTGCAATTATCACTGGGACATTACCAAGGATGAAATGTCTATGAAACTGTATGCAGAAAACGAGAAATACGACGGTTACATCAGAGACAATTGCTTGTTTAGAGATTCTATCAATATTTATGATAAGATGTCTGCACAAGTAAAATACGCCAACAATGTGGTGCTCAATTATTCATTGACGACCTACTCCCCATTTGAGGGCTGGCGCATAGCCTTTAATGGGCACGACGGCAGAATAGAGGCTTGGTTGGACATCCCCTACAGAAAAGGTGAAAACCTTTCTCAGGAGGATTTGCACGCACAAGAAATGGCACAGGGTAAAGATGCCATGAAATACGAGCCTCTGATCGTACATAAAAATTGGCAAGACTTTAAAACCGAGCAAGTAGGCTTTAGCCGTGGTGGCCATGGCGGTGGAGATAAGCGTTTGCAGGATAAAATATTTAGAACGCCTGATGCTCCGGATCCACTAAAATTGTCTGCTGGATCTAGAGATGGTGCCATGTCTTGCTTGATCGGCATTGCCGCTAGAAACAGCATTAAAACGGGTGAGCCTATTAAAATTGCGGACATTACCAGTTTAACCCCTAGCGAAAATAGAATGTGATTTTTGAATAAGAAAAGCCCGCGAATAGATATCGCGGGCTTTATTTTTTTAACTTCTCTTCAAAACTACTTCTTCCCCTGCTTCAAATTCCCTTTCTAACAAAGCACCTTGCATGCTTTGCCCATCTAGCTGATAGTTTTCGCCGAGATTATGCCATAATTTGATACCGCCACCTTTTAAACTTTCCACTGTTACCTCAACTACCTGCCTGTTTTCTACTTTAGCACTTACTTTAAAAGCACCTTCAGTGTAAATATCTTCAAAATTGAACTTTCTCCAATCTCTTGGAATATCGGGCAGCACATGTATGCCATCTCGTCTATGCTGTAATAAGATTTCTGTTACAGCTGTTACGGCCCCAAAACCGCCATCAAGCTGCATGATTTCCCTGTTTGGTGTACCTTCTGGTCTTTCATCCCATGGGTGATCAGCTATTACTGACATGCCCCTAAAAGTACCATTGTGCAAAGTGCCACGGCCTTCATTAGTATAATATCTATCGAAGTGATGTAGCCAACCTACTGCCCCATCGGCATTGTTAGTTCTAGCAAAAAGTGTAGCCGCCCAAGGCACACACCAGCCGCTCCATGCCCCTGCCCCTGTGTAGGTCAAATGCCATAGCGAATTGTCTACGATACTCTTGTGCTTTTCTTCAAAAGGGTCAATGGTTACAAAAGGAAAGATAGATGCCAAATGCGAATGATGGCGATGGCTACCTATCAGATCCATCCCTTCCCATAAAGCTATTTTTTCAGAGGTATTTTCTGGGTTTTCTTTTTCTCTTGAGGTAGTGATGGTGGTATATGAGGGCATCAGATCCAAAACCTCCTGCCAGCGTGGGTCCGCGCTTTCACCCAATATTTCTGCTGATTTTTGTAGATTCTCTGCAGTCATTCTAAAAGCAGCTAACTGAAAGGAGGCATTTTTACCCCAAGCATCCATGCGAGAGCCTTTAAATTCAGGGCTGACCGTAACGGGTAGTTCTAGCATTTCACTGCCGTTTTTATTGGTCTTTTCAGCCATGGCCCAAAAACCTTCAAAAGTTCCATGCATCAAGGGCATGGCTACTTCTTTTAAAATACTTTCGTCCATAGTGTAGCGGTAGTGCAACCAAGCGAGTTGGGCCATCCAAGCGGCACAGGCATGGTCAATGGTGCCTGTCCAGAAGCTGCCCACTACTTGGCAGCGATCGTCTACGGCGTGGGGCATCATTATGGCACCTTCCCTACCAAAAAAAGACTCACCGGTTTTTTGCATATTAGGATACCAACCCATGAGCATATCCCACATGGGTTTTAGGTGCTCGGTTTTGCCACTGGCCAAAGTAGGCCAGTAAATCATCTGAATATTTACATTAAAGTGATAATCGGCACTCCAAGGCGGGATTTGGTAATCTTCTAAAAAGGGACCCTGTAAGCCGCAAGCTAAACCTTGTGGTGGCGTGCAGCAAGCTTGTTTGTAAATGCCATAATCATACAATTCTTGTAAAGTTTGATCGGGTAAGTTGAGTTTTGGTGTATCTTTCCAATAGTTTTCCCACCAAGCCAAGGCATTTGCTTTCTCTTCAGAAATGTCTGCATTTTGCAACAGGCTTTTTACGTCTTGCTCTGCATTTTGGCTCAAGGCAGTAGCAATGTTAATTCGATTGCCCTGCAATTCGTAGCCCATCGCTAATGGCAAATCTTCGGGTAGGTTTTGCTGAAAGCCACTTCCATTTGGTAGTTCAAATCGATTTGGTGCACTTACCCCTATTTTCTCCAGTTCCTTTGCGATCAAATCCCAACTGGCTTTAATGCTCACCTCAGATGCCTCTATGCTTTCAGGCAGTTCGACCATCGCCAATTCGCTGTCGGGCGACTGTGAAATAAAATAGCTTTTTTCAGCGCCATTGGCGTTGGTAGCTATGACTTCTATAAGGCCTTTTTCCAAATGTAGTTGGCCTCTTGTCAACTGCCAGCCCTCGGGCAATTGTATACTGATCCTGCCCCCGCCTGTTTGGTGCGGTCTGCCAGAATTGCCACGGTCCTGATCTATGGCAAAAGCCTTTTTGAGGCCTTGATCATCTTTGCTCTGCAACAGCGTTTTTACTTGTTGGTAGTTGGTACGCGCCGAAAAATCATTGCCGCCGCGATGGTCCCAAAAGCCAGCCCTGCCTACGGTAATGGTCAGTTGGTCGCCTTCTCCCCAGACCATTAAGCCTTGTATGCCGTTGCCCAATAGCATGCCTGTGTGCGGCCTAGGCAATGGGAACTGCCAATGCATTATCTTGCCATTTTCTGCATTTCGCTCTTGTTTTTTTTGGCAATTTAGTAGTAAAACTGGCATAAGTGCGCACATTAAAAATTGCTTTAAAATGGGCTGATGCCATAAAGGTTTTTGCGAAAGAATTTGCTTCATCTTCAAGAATATGATTTTTCTCGAAATTATGCCTGCAAAGCCTAAATTAAAAATCGGTCTGAGTTAATACCGTAAACAAATAGATGAAACCCGACTTATCTTTATTTACTTTGAGGTTTAAAAA
>Ga0207419_1001525_pt1 | contig 17100 bp, 17 predicted proteins | sample ElkSloMetagenome_4_FD_184723 | JGI IMG/M metagenome (GOLD analysis project Ga0207419, IMG submission 184723) | Hot spring microbial communities from Elkhorn Slough, Monterey Bay, USA - MD2A (version 2) | ecosystem: Environmental > Aquatic > Marine > Intertidal zone > Estuary: Microbial mat ...
GCCCGGCGACTTTCCTCGCCACATTTCCTTAAGCGAACTCAACGACCGCATCGTGATCAGCGGCCACACGCGTGGCGAGGACAGCACCGATAATCGAATCGGCGTGGCGAAGTTCATTGGACTGGACCCGTTGATCTTTTCCGATCGATTCGAGGACTAGGGTTCAGGGTTCAGGGTTCAGGGTTCAGGGTTCAGGGTTCAGGGCTCAGGGCTCAGGGTTCCGGTTCTCCAAGATGGTGCTACTCAAGGCTTGTAACCTGAAACCTGAAACCTGAAACCTGAAACCTTGAACCTGAAACCTCTCCCACCCTTTCCCGCCCTGCACCGGAATCCGGAAACCGGAAACCGTAACCCCATACTCCCCGCTTCACACGTCGAGTTGCCCGGCCTCCCTATACTTCCCGGATGCCGTCACCCTCCCTGATTCGCGTGCCGACCCTGCAGACGCAAGGCCTCGAGGAGGCGCGTGCAGGTTCGTTGGATGAGTTGATCGAGTTCATCGATCGGCATCGGCGGTTGCTGGTTTTGACCGGAGCGGGCCTGAGCACGCGATCCGGGATTCCGGCCTACCGCAACGCGCAGGGCAAGTGGCTGCGGCGCGATCCGATCCTGTATCAGGAGTTCATGGCCGATGCGACGACGCGCCGGCGCTACTGGGCGCGCAGCTTCTTCGGCTGGTCGGTGATGGATCGGGCCGAGCCCAACGCCGCTCATCACGCCCTCGTGGCCCTCGAAGAGCGCGGCCGTGTCAGCGCGCTGATTACCCAGAACGTCGACGGCCTGCATCGAGCGGCGGGCTCGCGATCCCTGGTCGAGGTGCACGGGGCGCTGGACCGGGTCGGCTGCCTCGACTGCGGTCAAGCGATGAGTCGCGATGCACTACAGGTCCTTCTGGATCAGGCCAACCCCGACTGGCGGCCCGACGTGCTGGGCTATCGACCCGACGGCGATGCGGAGCTGGACAACAGCGCCTACCCTGGATTTCAGGTCGTGGACTGCCCGGCCTGCGGCGGACGCCTGAAACCCGACGTGGTCTTCTTCGGCGAGTCGGTCCCGGCCGAGCGCGTGGCGACAATCGAACGGGGCCTCAATGATTGCGATGGCATGTTGGTGATCGGTTCGTCGCTGGTCGTGATGTCGGGCTTTCGGATCGTGCGTCAGGCGGTCAAGCTCGGGCGGCCCGTGGTTGCCATCAACGACGGTCGAACGCGTGCTGATGCCCTCCTAGACTTTAAGATCGGCGGCGATTGCGTCGATGTTCTGGATCGCGCTCTGGGCTGACTCAGCGGGTGAAAGACTCGGGTGAACGACTCCGGCGATTCATGCTCTCAAGCTCAAGGTCGACTTCACCGCGAGGCCCTGTGTCGGCCGCGTCGACGGAGAGTCCGATTCAACGACCCGTTGATGGTCGCCGAGGATGCGCAGGAAATCAGGCGTCGGGCAGCGGAATCCACTCCGAATCGTCGATGACACGGTCGAAGCGGCCAGCGACCCAGTCGGCTTTAGCCTGCTCGATGCGCGCCTTGTCCGAATGGACGAAGTTCCACCACAGATGGCGCGGGCCATCGAGGGGTTCGCCACCCAGCAAGGCGACGCGCGCGCCGGGCTGCAGTTCAATATCGACATAGAGGGTTTCGCTCTTCACCGGAACAGGCGCGGCCTGCCCATAGGCCGACCCGGCCAACATGCGAGCGCGAGCGCCGCCGTCCTCGATTAGCGGCAGGGACTCGGCCGGGTGATGAGAGAAATCCGGGTCGATCTCCTCGGACGCCTTGGGCAGAGCAATCCAGGCCTGCAGGCCGAACAGCTCGCTGTCGGTTGCGCGCGAATCGTCGGGGCTTCGCTCCGAGTGGACGATGCCGCGACCGGCCGTCATCAGGTTCACCGCGCCGGGGCGGATGACCTGCTTTGTGTTCAGGCTGTCACGGTGCATGATCTCGCCGCTGTACAGATAGGTGATGGTGGCCAGACCGATGTGCGGGTGAGGGCGAACGTCCAGTCCCTGTCCCGGCTTGAAGGCGCCCAGGCCCATCTGGTCGAAGAATACGAAGGGACCGATCGTTCGTCGTTCCCGCGACGGCAGGACGCGGCGCACCTCGAAGCCGCCGATATCCTTACTGCGCGGGACGATGACCTGATCGATCGACGCCGGGCAGTCGTCGGGCGTCTGAATGGCAGCGTTCGGGCACTCGAAGAAGCTCATTAGCGCCCGACGACCTCAAAGGTCAGGCCCGCGTGCTCTTGAAGCCGTGGTTTGAGGACCTCGGCCAGGGCCGTCGAGGGCGTCCAGAAGCCGCCGGGGAGGGCGTCCTTCGGCAGATCCTTGGCCAGCGATGCCGCCGCCTCGCCGAGCATCTTCGAGGTCGAGCCATAGCCTGGATCACGATCGCCGGTGACCCGCACCTGCAGGCGCTGACCGTCGGCCGTATGACCGTCGAAGAGGAGGCGGAAGAAGCCCTTTTCCTGATCTTCCGGGCTGGGACCCTCGCCCGGCTTGGGCAGAAAGCGCTTTTTCAGCAGCGAGCGCGTTGGGCCGAAGCTCGAGCCCAGGGCAAAGGCCCCGAGCGCGGCCGACCAGCTCCAGGCGCGGCGCCGTCCGGAAAAGCCGCGGCCGGTCATCATCGATTCGTCGTACTGGAATTCATCGCCCCAGGGTCGGCCCTGAAGCGCGTGCGAGCGATGCACGATGCGGGTGTTGATCGCCGCCATCACGAAGGGCGCGAGCCAGCTGTCCAGACCCTCATCGAAAGCCGGGCCCTTGACGTAGGGCTGGCGCGGTCCCTTGCGCAGATCAGGCGGACAGAGCGCGAACGGATTGCTGGCGATCTTGCGGACTTCCGGATTGGCGCGCGTCTCCTCGATGATATTGACCATGCTGGCCGCCGTGCCGCCGGACATGGCGCCACGCAGGCGCTCGACGCCCATGCGAATTTTTGTGCACGGTTGCCCGAGACGCTCCTGAGCCTGCTGCTGCAGGAACCAGACACCGAGGTCCGAGGGGATCGAGTCGAAGCCACAGCAGTGAACGATACGCGCGCCGCTGGCCCTGGCCTCATCGGCGTAGGCGTCCAGCACGCGCCGCATCCAGGGGACCTCGCCGGTGAGATCGCAGTAGTCGGTGCCTGCAGCGGCGCAGGCAGCGACCAGCTCGGTGCCGAAAAGTGCGTAGGGCCCAACCGTCGAGACGATGGCGCGAGTCTGCCTCACCATTTCATCGAGGGAGGCGCGATCGCCGCTGTCGGCGATGATCACCGGCAGCTTCTCGGCATCCTCGCCCAGCTCGTCCTTGACCTTGGCCAGCTTGACCTGGTTGCGCGCAGCAAGGGCCCAGCGCAGGTCGCCATCGGCGCCATGGCGTCGGAGCAGATACTCGGCGAGCAGCTGGCCGGTAAAGCCTGTCGCTCCCCAGAGGACAAGATCGAATTCGCGCGACTCGGCCATTCCAGCCTCCTACAGAAAAGTCAATCGACATTATGCCGCGCAGAAGTCAAAGGCGGGGCGGCATTGGTTAGACTTCAGAAAGTGCATTTGTAAGAGAGCATGAGATGGAAGATCCGCAGCAGTTGACCCTCACCCGTCCTGATGACTGGCATCTCCACGTGCGCGACGGTGCCGTGCTGGCTTCGGTGGTGCCCGACACGGCTCGCCAATTTTCGCGCGCCATCATCATGCCGAATCTCAAACCGCCGGTCACCACCGTCGAGCAGGCCGTGGCCTACCGCGACCTGATTGTGGCCGCGCTGGATGACGATGCTGATTTCGAGCCACTGATGACGCTCTATCTCACCGAATCCACCACGTCGGAGGAAATCCACCGGGCCGCCGAGCATCCCTTCGTCCATGCGGTCAAGTACTATCCGGCCGGCGCGACCACCAACGCTGACTCAGGCGTTACCGATCTCAGAAGGGTCGATCATGTGATCGCGGCCATGGAAGAGGTCGGCCTGCCGCTGCTGATGCACGGCGAGGTCACCGACCACGAGATCGATATCTTCGACCGCGAGTCCGAATTCATCGACCGCGAACTCAAACGCCTGGTCGAGCAGTTTCCGCGGCTGCCGATGGTGCTCGAACACATCACCACGGAGGCCGCCGTGGACTTCGTTGAGGCCGGACCGGCCAGTCTGGCCGCGACCATCACCGCCCATCATCTGCTGCTCAATCGCAACGCGATTTTCGCGGGCGGCCTGCGCCCACACCACTATTGTCTGCCCGTGCTCAAGCGCGAGAAGAATCGCCGGGCCCTGGTGCGAGCGGCCACCAGCGGCAACCCCAAGTTTTTCCTCGGCACCGACTCTGCCCCGCATCCTAAAGACGACAAAGAGTCGGACTGCGGCTGCGCCGGCATCTACACCGCCCTTCATGCCATGCCCTTGTATGCCGAAGTGTTCGAGGACGCCGGCGCACTCGACAAGCTCGAAGGCTTTGCCAGCCATTTCGGCCCCGACTTCTACGGCCTGCCGCGCAACGTGGATGAGATCACCCTGGAGCGGGTCGAGTCGCCGATACCGGAAATCATTGAGTTCGGCGGCCAACCCGGCATACCTCTACGCGCCGGCGGAAAAACTCGCTGGAGGCTGAGGCTTTAACCTAACAGCCGAAGGGCGCCGGGCAGAACGCTGACCTCGATCTGCACAGCATCGCTGGCCAGATGCTCACCGTCGGCGTGGAGGCCGCAGCCTTGGGCGCAGTCAATACGGATAGCTCGCACTCGATCGGCATGGACGCCGTCGAAGCGCTGGTGTTTTCCGCGCATCACGCTGGGCAGAATCCTGAGCAGGCGATGGAGCGGCAGATCATCGGCCCGGCACAGGTCCAGCAGACCGTCATCGATCACCGCCTCGGGCGACAATAAAAAGCCCCCGCCGGCGCTGCGGCCGTTGCCCAGCGCAATCAGGAACTGTGGAGCATCGATGAAACGCTCGTCGTATCGCACCCGCACGATCGGCGCCCGGTAGCGAAACAGATGAATCAATGCGGCAACCAGGTAACGGGAAAAACCGCTAAAGATGCGCGCACGGCTGGCTCTGAGTGCCACTTCCGCCTCAAAGCCGATGCCGAGGGAGTTGATGAAGTGCGCCTGGACATGGCGACCGCTTCGGGTGTCGACGCGGACTTGTCCGATGTCGCAAGGACGGGGCGTGGCCTGCCCCCACCAGCGCAGAGCCGCGTCGAGCTGCGGCGGGCTCTCGAGCATTCGGGCAAAGTCGTTGCCAGATCCCCAGGGCAGGATCGCCATACTGGCGCGTCCGCCCACCAGGCCCTCGGCAACTTCATGCACGGTTCCGTCGCCGCCTACAGCGACGATCACCCGATCAGCATTTAGTGCGCGCTGATGGGCCAGACGACGCGCAACACCCCGTGCCGAAGTGACGACGATCTCGGCCTCCGGGTGCTGCTGTTCTATTCGATCGCGCAGCAGGTGATGTCGCCGGTCTCGAAAACCTCCAGCAACCGGATTGAGCAGAAACGTGTAGCGTCGAGTCAGGGTGGAGGCCTTTTAAAATCAAAAGATGCTAACGACGGGCAAGTACGCCCACCCGCCGATCTATCGGCAAGCTACGCTGCCTATCGCGACCTGCACACCTAAGCATTACACTACTGTGCGGGGAAAGTACAAGGAAGTCACATGAAACTCATCCAATATTTAATGTCGCTGATGCTAGCTCTGGGCCTTATGAGCACTGCGGCGGCCCAGGGCGGTCGCCTCTTGGCTACTGGCGGCGTTAGCCAGTTTGAAGGGGCCGGCGGCGGCGGCCTGGTGCCCTGGGCGCTGATCGCCGGGTACGGCACCGAGGATGAAATCGGCGGTGCGGCGCACTACACCTATCTCCACACCGACCGCTACGGCCTGCAGTCGGGCGGCTTCAAGCTGGGCCTTTTCGACCGCCTGGAATTGTCCCTAACCCGCCAGCAGCTGCGCGTCGACTCGGATGTCATCGGCGACACCGCCAGTGCGCTGATTGGGGGACTCGAGCCCATCCTTGGCTCGCCCAGCCCGGTGAGCGCCGGCAACGCGAACATCACCACGGACATCGTCGGGGCCAAGTTCCGCCTGTTCGGTGACGCGGTCTATGCACAAGACTCCTGGATGCCGCAGGTAGCGCTGGGTGTCCAGCACAAGCGTAACGGGGATTTCGACAGCGGCGTGGTCGTCCCCTACCTCGGCAACGTCGGCGTGCCGGCGCTGCTGGGGGCAGCCGATGCTAACGGCACCGATATCTATCTGTCGGCTACCAAGGTGTTGCTTGGTGTGCCGTTTGGTCGCAATCTGCTGCTCAACGCCACAGTGCGCGCGACGAAGGCCAACGCGTTTGGCCTTCTTGGCTTCGGACGTAGGGTCATCAATCCGCTCGATGGAACGCTCCTTGATGAGGACACTGACTATGAACTGGAGTACGGATTTTCGGCGGCGATGTTTCTGACCCCTAGCTTAGTGCTGGGCGGCGAGTACCGCACTCAGTCCAGCCGCCTTGAGAATCAACCCGTTCTGGGCTTGCTGGGCGCACCGGACCTGGCTGAAGAAGATGATGCCTATGACGTCTTCCTTGCCTGGTTCCCGAACAAGATATTTGCGATCACCGCAGCGTACGTCGATCTGGGCAACCTGCCCTTCCAGCCGGATTCCGAGGCGGCCTACCTGTCGCTACAAGCGTCGTTCTGATAGGAGACTGACACGATGACTCGATTTCTGACCCTTGCTTTGATCCTCACTCTGACCGCCTGCGGCAGTGTGCCGACCACCCCCAGCGGCGCCGACTCAGACCTCAAGAACTACGACCGCACAATCTACGAACAGACCAGCACGGCCGATGCCTCTCTCTATGACCGGCTGGGCGGTTATGAGGTAATAGAACGCTTTGTCGGTGACGGCGTCGACAACGTGCTCGCCGATGATCGCATCAATGATCTGTTCGACGGAGTCGATGCCGAGAATTTGAAATTCCAGCTCAGCGAGCAGATTTGCGACCTGGCCGGCGGACCGTGCATTTATAGCGGTATGAGCATGGAGGACTCGCACTTCGGTCTGGACATCACCGCGGCCGAGTTCAATGCCCTCGTCGAGGATTTCCAGCAGGCCATGCGCGACAATGACATTCCCTACGGACTAGAAAATCAGGTCGTCGCCCTGCTCGCTCCGATGAAGCCAGCGATCATCAATCGCTGATCGTCAAGCTGGCCTCTGAACAATATTGCTCTGAGGCCACCTTGATTAATCGCGGAAGTTCTTGAACTGGAGCGGCAGCCCGAGTTCGATACCCTTAAGCAGCGCGATGGTCTGCTGCAAATCATCGCGCTTCTTGCCGGTGACGCGAACCTGGTCTCCCTGAATCGCGGCCTGAACCTTGATCTTGGCGCCCTTGATCTCCTTGACGATCTTCTTGCCCAGCTCGGTTTCGATACCCTCGCGAACCGTGACAGGGCGGCTAGCGGTCTTAGCCATAATCACTGACTCACCCGGCTCTACCGCATCCAGGTCAATCCCGCGCTTGGTCAGCTTTGAGTAAAGTATGTCGACCATCTGGTCGAGCTGGAAGTCGGATTCGGTCTTCATCGTGATCACGGTGCCGCTGAGCTCGTAGCTGGAATCGGTGCCCTTGAAGTCGAAGCGCGTCGTAACTTCACGATTCGCCTGATCCACGGCATTGGCCAGCTCGTGATGATCGATCTCTGAAACCACGTCGAAACTCGGCATGGCTGCTCCTCTGAAAACAGTTCGAAGGCCGCATTATGCCCCAGTCGACCGCTCGACTCCCAGTCGATGGCACGCGTCTGATCGCTGCTTCGTGACATAATTCGTGGATGTTTTCCAAGCTAATTGCCGGGCTGCGGATTGCGATTGCGACCTTTCTCTTGTCGCTCAATTGCATCGTCCACATCCTTCCGCTGCTGCTGGTCGCGCTGTTTAAACTCCTGCTTCAGCGAACGCCTGCGCGAGCCGCGTGTGATCGTACCCTGATGGCGATCGCCGGCAGCTGGGTCGCTTTCAACAACTGGATGTTCGATCACCTAACCGACACGCGCATGACGATTTCGGGTCAGCCCGAGGCGATGCTGGACGGGCACTTCATGGTGCTTTCGAATCACCAGAGCTGGATCGATATTCCGGTCCTGCAGAAAGTCTTTTTTCAGCGCCTGCCCTTTCTGCGCTTCTTCATCAAGAGCCAGCTGATCTGGGTGCCACTGCTCGGCCTGGCCTGGTGGGCGCTGGACATGCCCTTCATGAAGCGCTACACCCGTGAGCAGATTCAGCGCCGGCCTGAACTTGCCGGCCGCGATATCGAGGCCACGCGCAAGGCCTGCGAAAAGTTTCGCCACATCCCCGTCTCGATCGTGAACTTTGCCGAGGGCACGCGCTTCAAGCCGGATAAGCATGCCGCGCAGGACAGCCCGTTCAAACACCTGCTCAAGCCGCGCGCGGGCGGAACGGCATTTGTTCTGGATGCGATGGGGGAGTCGCTCGACACGCTGGTGGACGTCACGATCGCCTATCCCGAGGGCGCCCGCGAACTGCCCAGCCTGTTCGCCAATCGCATTCCCGAGATCCGGGTCGACGTTCAGATCATCCCCATTCCGAACGAGCTGCGTCGCGGCAACTACCAGACCGACCCAGCGCATCGCGAGCGCATGCAGGCCTGGATCAACGAGCTCTGGCTGGCCAAAGATGCCCGGTTGACCAAGCTGCTGTCCTCCCCGACCAACTGAACGACAAGGAGACCCAACCCCATGGAAGACGCCATCCGCGCCCTGCCCAAAGTCGAGCTGCATCTGCATATCGAAGGCTCGCTGGAACCCGAATTGATGTTCGCCCTGGCCGAGCGCAACGGCGTCGAGCTGCCCTACGCGTCGGTCGAAGACGTTCGTGCCGCCTATGACTTCAGCGACCTACAGTCCTTCCTCGACATTTACTACGCGGGTGCCCAGGTGCTGCTCAAGCCGCAGGACTTTTATGACATGACCTGGGCCTATCTGGAACAGTGCCGGGCCGACAAGGTCCGCCACACCGAGATCTTCTTCGATCCACAAACCCACACCGATCGCGGCGTGCCCTTCGAGGTCGTGATGGAAGGCATCACCAGCGCCCTGCGCGACGGCAAGTCCCAGCTGGGTATCAGTTCGCATCTGATCCTGTGCTTCCTGCGCCACCTCTCGGCTGACGCGGCCATGGTTACCTACGAGCAGGCTCTGCCCTGGCGCGAGCATTTCATCGGCGTCGGCCTCGACTCTTCCGAGCAGGGGCATCCCCCGCAGAAATTCCAGGCGGTCTTCGAACGCGCCCTGGCCGACGGCTTCCTGACCGTCGCCCACGCCGGCGAAGAAGGCCCGCCCGACTACATCACCCAGGCCCTGGACCTGCTCAAGGTCAGCCGCATCGACCACGGCGTCCGCTGTCTGGAAGATCCCCTGCTGGTGAGGCGACTGCAGAAAGAGCAGATCCCGCTCACCGTCTGCCCCCTGTCCAACGTCAAATTGTGCGTCTTCGATACCCTTGAACAGCACAACCTGAAAACCCTGATGGACGCCAATCTTTGCGTGACCATCAACTCCGACGACCCGTCCTACTTTGGCGGCTACATCGGCCAGAACTACCTGGAAACGGCCGAGGCCCTCGACCTGTCGCTTAAGGACATCGAAACCCTGGCCCGCAACGCGGTCAAAGCGAGCTTCCTCGACGAAGGCGCTCAGGAAGATCTACAGATCCAGATCGACGACTGGGCCGAGCGCTACCTTGTCTGAAATCAAATGACGGTCGGACATCCCGCGAGAGATGCCTGTTCTCAGAATCCGTAGACGCTGAAGCCGCCGTCGACGGGGATCACCTGACCGGTGATGTAGCCGGCGACAGGCAGGCAGAGAAAGGCGACCGCGCCGGCGACCTCGTCGGGCCGACCGATGCGGTTCATTGGGGTGCGCGCCAGCACCTCTCTGCGGTAGTCGGCATCATCGAGGACCTGGCGGGCCAGGGGCGTGTCGATGTACCAGGGGGCGACGGTATTGACGCGAATGCCGTCGGCGGCCCATTCGACGGCCAGGTTGCGCGTCAGCTGATTCATTGCCGCCTTGCTCATGGCGTAAGGCGCGCCGGTGCGCAGATGCGTGTGTCCAGCGACGGAGCTCACGTTAACGACGCTGCCCTGGCCGGAGGCGGCCAACAGCCCGTGGGCAGCGCGCGTCAGCTCGAAAGCGGCAATCAGATTGATTTCCATGATTTCAGGCAGTTCTTCGCGCGAATAATCGAGCGCGCGCTTGCGCTGGTTGGTGCCGACGTTGTTGATCAGGAGATCGAGCGCATCGCCAACGCTCTCGAGCAGACGATCACGATCGGAGCTGCAGCTGACGTCGGCAGAAACGGCATGGACCTTGAAGCCTTCGGCGACGAGGGCCTCGGACTGACGGACCAATTCGTCCTCGCCTCGAGCCGCCATCCAGACCTCGGCACCGCGCTCGGCCAGCATGCGCGCGGTGGCCAGGCCGATCCCACGACTGGCGCCGGTGACCAGAGCGCGGCGGCCGTCCAACCGCCAGACCGAGCCGGGCCCGGTCACGCTGAATCTCCCCGGTCATGCAGTCGAGCCACGCGAGCCTGCAGATCGGGAGCGCTCACGGCCTCCGGGGCCACTGGTTCGCCCACTACCAGCTCGATCCTGCGGTAGATGCCGCGCGGCAGTTTGAAAAACGCGCGCCCGCCAGAGCGGCTGAAGAAACTCCGCCAGAGACCGCGCAGGGCCATCGGATACACCGGCGCCGGACTGCGTTCGATGATCCGCTCGATCCCTGGTTTGAAGGTCTGGATCTTGCCGTCCGGCGTCAGAGCCCCCTCCGGGAAGATACAGATGATGTGACCGAGCGCCAGCTCCTCGGCCACCGTATCCATGGCGCGCTGAAGCATCGCGGGATCCTCTTTTTTCGAGGCCACGGGAATCGCCTTGGCCGTACGGAAGATAAAACTCATGATCGGAATCTTGAAGATCTTGTGATGCATGACGAAGCGGATCGGCACCGGGCAGGAGCCGCCGATGATCAAGGCATCGACAAAGGAGACGTGGTTGCAGACCAGCACGGCCGGACCCTGATCGGGCAGGCGATCGCGATTGATGACTCTGACGCGATACAGGGTGTGGATGAGGATCCAGACCAGGAAACGCATCAGGAACTCGGGCACCTGCTGGTAGATGTAGACCGCGACCACGGCATTGAGAATGGCGACGACCAGAAAGGTCTCGGCGATGGTCAGGCCGGCCACACCCAGCAGCAACGCGCCGGCGATCGCCGCGATCACCATGGCCAAGGCATTCAGGATGTTGTTGCCGGCGATGATGCGCGACAGGTGGGTCTTGCTGCTGCGCGCCTGGATCATGGCATATAGCGGCACGATGTAGAAACCGCCGAACAGGGACAGGCCGAAGATGTCGATCATCACCCGCCAGGCCCAGGGCTCGGACAGGAAGGCAATCGGCCCGATCAGCTGCTCACTGCCGCCCAGACCGCTCGGAATCGCGAAGTACATATCGATCGCAAAAACGCTCAGGCCGATCGAGCCGAAGGGCACCAGACCGATCTCGACCTTCTGACCAGCCAGGCGATCGCACAGCATCGAACCGACGCCGATGCCGATCGAGAAGGTCGCCAGCAGAAGCGTGCCGACGAGCTCGTTGCCGCCCAGAATTAACAGGGTATAGTTCGGGAACTGGGTGATGTAGAGCGCGCCGAAGAACCAGAACCAGGAAATGCCCACGATCGAGAGAAAGACCGCGCGATCCTGGCGCATGAATCCGATCGAGCGCCAGGTCTGGGAGAACAGGTTCCAGTTGATGGTCAGGCCCGGGTCTACCGCGGGCGTGATCGGAATGCGCCGGGCGATCAGGTAGCCCGCAATCGCGATCAGTATCGAGGCCCCGGCCACCCACCAGGGGCCCTGGTCGCCCATCGCAATCAGCAGGCCGCCGCCGATGGTGCCGAGCAGAATGGCCACGAAGGTGCCCATTTCGACCAGGCCGTTGCCCGCGACCAGCTCCTGCTCGTGCAGATGCTGCGGAAGCAGACCGTATTTCACCGGGCCGAAAAACGCCGACTGCGTGCCCAGCAGAAACAGCACCGCCAGCAGCAACCAGACATTAGCGAGGATCAGGGCCGCGGCGGCCAGCACCATGATCACGATCTCGAGCAGTTTGATGGCCCGGATCAGGCGGCTCTTTTCATACTTGTCAGCCAGCTGTCCGGCGGTGGCCGAGAACAGGAAAAAGGGCAGCACGAATAGTCCGGCAGCCAGGTTGATCAGGATATTGCTGTCGATGCCGCCGGCCAGCTGAGCGCCGGAATAGGCCAGCAGCAAGATCAGTGCGTTCTTGAACAGGTTGTCGTTAAAAGCACCCGAAAACTGGGTCCAGAAGAACGGTCCGAAGCGGCGCTGGCCCAGCAGACTCAGAGGGCGATCAGGGGTCATGATGGCGGTGAGGCTCCTGTCGGAAAGGCCACAGAGTACCGCGAGAGTTCATGCGGATGCGCAACGTTGAGGTGGCCACCACATACGCCGGCGTATGGTACGCTTCGCTCTCTTTGGCCAACCCATCAGGTGCTGCATGCCCCAATACCGCGCTCCGCTCGACGATTTCCGCTTCCTCTACAACGAATTTCTGGACTTGGATTCACTGTCTGACCTGCCGAGCATGGCCGAGGTCAACGCCGACCTGATCGAGTCCATCCTCGACGAGGCCGCCAAGATCACCCAGGAGGTTCTTCAGCCGCTCAACGAGGTCGGCGACCGCATCGGCTGCAACCACGATGACAGCGACCACACGGTCACCATGCCGGAGGGTTTCAAGGACGCCTATGGCCAGTTCTGCGAAGCCGGATGGTCAGGTCTGGTGGCCGATCCTGAGTACGGTGGCCAGGGCCTGCCAACCTTTATCGGCCTGGCCGTCTCGGAGATGAAGAACGCGGCCAACCCCAGCTTCGCCGCCTACCCCGGCCTGACCCTGGGCGCCTACGAAGTTATCCACGCCTACGGCAGCGACGAGCAGAAGCAGACCTACCTGCCCAACATGATCAGCGGCGAGTGGACCGGCACCATGAACCTGACCGAACCGCAGTGCGGGACCGACCTGGGGCTGATTCGGAGCAAGGCCGAACCGAACGATGACGGCAGCTTCGCGATTACCGGCACCAAGATCTGGATCACCGCCGGCGAGCACGACATGGCCGACAACATCATCCACCTGGTCCTGGCGCGCCTGCCCGACGCACCGGCGGGCACGCGTGGGATCAGCCTTTTCATCGTGCCGAAAGTTCTGGTCAATCAGGACGGAAGCCTGGGCGAGCGCAACGGCGTGGTCTGCTCGAGCATCGAGAAGAAGATGGGCATCAAGGCCTCGGCGACCTGCGAAATGACCTATTCAGGCGCCAAGGGATTTCTGATTGGCGAACCGAATCGGGGCCTGGCGGCGATGTTCACCATGATGAATGCCGCCCGTCTGGTCACCGGCATTCAGGGCCTGGGCATGGCCGACGCCGCCTACCAGGCGGCCGTCACCTTTGCACGCGAGCGCCTACAGGGCCGGAGCCTGGACGGCGCAAAGTCACCTGACAAGCCGGCTGATTCGATCCTGGTCCATCCCGACGTCCGCCGCATGCTGATGATCAGTCGCGCGCACATTGAGGGTGCCCGCGCTCTGGGTATCTACACCGGCGTTCAACTAGAAACCGAGCAGCGCCATCCGGATGAGGCAATTCGCCAGAAGGCCGGCTACTGGGTCGAGCTGATGACCCCGATTATCAAGGCGCACTTCACCGACATCGGATTCGACGTGGCCAACCTGGGCATGCAGGTCCACGGCGGCGCCGGCTATGTGACCGACACCGGCGTGGAGCAGTTCGCCCGCGACGTGCGCATCACCCAGATCTACGAGGGCACCAACGGCGTCCAGGCGCTGGACCTGGTCGGACGGAAACTGGTCGCCAATAACGGCGAGAACCTGAAGGCCTTCTTCGAGCCGGTTCAAGCTTTCCTAGCCGAGCATTCGGATCAGCAGGCGGTGGCCGAGTTCATAGAGCCGCTCGCCGAGGCCGCGAAAGCGCTTCAGGACACGACCGGCTGGGTCTATCAGCAGATGGCCAAGGATCCGATCGAAGCTGGCGCCGCCTCCAGCGATTACCTGAAGTTATTTGCCCTGACCGCGACCGCCTTCATGTGGGCACGCATGGCCGTGATTGCACGAGCCAAGCTCGATGCCGGCGAAACCCAGGGCGGCTTCTACCAGGCCAAGCTCGACACGGCCCGATTCTTCATGACCCGCATGCTGCCGGACCGACTCGGCCTGGAGGCCAAGATCAAGGCCGGCGCGGGTCCGATGATGGCCCTGGCCGACGACGCGTTTTGAAGGATGGTTAAAGGATTAAAGGGTTAAGGGGTTAAGGGGTGAAAGGGTTAATGGGATAAAAGGTTCGGAGGGAGGACGCCCAATTTTAGCGCCGTCTTTGACTTCCCCTTTTACCCTTTTACCCTAACCCCTCTCTGTAAAACAATTGTTATACTCCGATCTCGATACTACGGAGATCGGTCATGCATAAGAAACTCAAAGTCACCGCGATCGGCAATTCGACGGGCGTGATTCTGCCCAAAGAACTGCTGGAAAAGCTGCGCGTCGGTCGCGGCGATGAGTTGATGGCAACCGAAACGCCGGATGGGATCGTGCTGTCGGTCTATGACGCCACCTTTGCCGAGCAGATGGACGTGGCTGAGCGGGTGATGCGGGAAGACCGTGACCTGCTCAGGAAGCTGGCGGAATGACCTCCATCGAACCGGTCTGGATCACGCCTGAATTGGCGCAGGCTATTCACGAGCGCCAGCTTGCCGAACACGGCGGTCCAGCTGGCGTTCGAGACTCTGCCATGCTGGATTCGGCGCTGGCACGGGCGCAGCAGCGATACGCGTATTCGGAAACGCGACCGGACATCCCCGCACTGGCTGCCGCCTATGCCTTCGGTATCGCGAGGAATCACCCCTTCGTCGACGGCAACAAGCGGACGGCCTACGTGCTGTGCAGAACCTTCATGGTGCTGAATGGCTGGGATCTGGTGAATCCACTGAGTGATCGATACCCGGTATTTCTCGCACTGGCCGCCGGCGAGATCGAAGAAGACAGACTGGCCGACTGGCTTCGATCGGCCGCGCGTCCCGAGCGCGTCAGCGATGTCCAGGCAAGCTACGCCTGATCGTCGGGCTCTCGAGCCTTCTTGTCGCTCTTCTCGTCCGGTTCCGCCATGGCCTTGACCGCCGACAAGACATCGGCCTCACCGGCCCGAATCAGTTCCGGAAAGCGCTGACGACAGGCCGTCCAGGTCGCACCGATGACGGCGCAGTAGACCGTGCCCATGAGCAGGGCGTAGGTGTACTGATCCACGCTCTCGCTGAGCCAGTGTGGAAAACGGATGCCGACCAAGCCGAACAGAAAGGACAGGATGGCGCCGACGATGCCGATCTCGACGATCAGCAGGACCATGATGAACACGATGACCTTGAAGGTTATGAACTGAGCTAGCAGGTGCTTCAACGCCTTCGACCAGCGCTTCGAATAGCACAGGGCCGCCACGGCAATCGTCAGTCCGGCGGTCAGGGCGAGGGAATCCGCTACCGCGACCAGAAAGCTCCCGAACAGGGTCCAGGTCGGCGCATTGGCCATGACCGACACGTCGCCGTGGGCCATTTTGCTAACGAGTGCCGACAGGGTCATCAGGACAGCGCCGGGGATCAGCGTTGCCGCCAGCCAGGGGAAATCCTCGGGTCCGGGTTGGCGAGCCCCGAACAGGTAGCGACGAAAGAGCAGCGCAAAGATCGCCGCCATCAGTAGGGCCGAGGCATCGAGCACGCGCCAGATCGCCAGATCCGAGGTCAGCCCTTCGATGAGCTGACCGCCGAACAGGCAGGCGACGGTCAACCCCAGGATCACCCAACGCGGCTTCGGCCCGAACACCTCCTCGAGCCGATCGTCGTCTCGGCTTGCATTGAAAGCCTGCTCGAGCGCCGGCACCATGTCCGAGAAACTGTGGGTGCTGAGCTGGATGAGGTGGCGAATCGAATACATACGGGCATTATCACCCATAGCACTCGGCACTGGCCGCCGCCTCGGGGCCGGCGTAATCCTCGATTCGATCCCTTCACCCTGCCCGATCGATGACAATGGATCGGCCGGGTGCTGCTGTTGGTGATCCTCGACGGCATCGTGGCAGAGTTTTTCTCGCCCGAACGATTTCATAGGTAGAACGGACCGAAACGCCCGAACGCATCAACTGGCAATCAATCAGAGTCACAATCGGAGACACCTCGATGATGAAGCACTTCCCCTTTGCTGTTCTTCTATCCTTGGCCCTGTGTGCCGCGCCGCCATCGGCGAGAGCGCAGGTCAGTGTCGAGGTCTGGTCTGCCGACATGATGGTCCAACTGCCCGGTTTCTTCTGTCAGCCCGACCAGTACTTCATGCAGTGTTTCGATGTCGATGAGGCTGAATGCCGAACCGTCAGCGCTCAGGAAGCCCAGCGCTGTGCTGAAGACTTGGCCGATCAACTACCCGATGTCCTGAACATGCCCGAGGACGGTCGCCAGTGGGGCACGGAACTCGGACGATGCGCGGGTATCGGCTATGACCGGGTTTTGGCCGACCGCAAGAGCGACGCCCCGCGCTGCAATCCTCGGGGGTAAGAACCCGGCAGGTCTGCAGACCACGTCCGGCCCGATTAATCAAGCACCTTGCCCGGATTCATCAGCCCGTGCGGGTCGATCGCACTCTTGATCCGTCGCATCAAATCAACCTTGATCGGCTGGCCTTGAGCCAACTCGTTGCGTCGGAGCTGGCCGATGCCGTGCTCGGCCGCAATCGAGCCGCCGAAGTCACGCACTTGATCGAAGACGATGCGGTTGCAGAGCGGCTCCGTCGCTCGGAATGCCTCGGCGCTCCCATCCTCGGGCTGGCTGAGATTGAAGTGCAGGTTGCCGTCGCCGAGGTGGCCGAAGACGCAGGGGCGAATGCCCGGTACCGCGCCTTCGAGGGCGGGCAGGACGCGCGCCATGAACTCAGGGATCCGCGGGACCGGCACCGAGATGTC
>Ga0207419_1001526_pt1 | contig 17095 bp, 11 predicted proteins | sample ElkSloMetagenome_4_FD_184723 | JGI IMG/M metagenome (GOLD analysis project Ga0207419, IMG submission 184723) | Hot spring microbial communities from Elkhorn Slough, Monterey Bay, USA - MD2A (version 2) | ecosystem: Environmental > Aquatic > Marine > Intertidal zone > Estuary: Microbial mat ...
TGGATTTAGAAATATAGATTTCGCGGATACCTGCCATTCCCAAAAGCTGGTTGGTTATTTCAAAAGTACATTTGCTGTAAGGTTTAATTTCTCTCGTACAGCAGCTTTTTCAGAATGTTTATTTGATGTTTATTTAGATTCAAATTCGTGTAGCATATCAACAGGTATATCTACATTTGCTGATAGGTGCAATGCATTGCGCATTGCTTATTAAATCTATACCTATGGCAAGCTATTCACTTGATCCGCATAGCCAGTTACTGGATGAAAAGTCTGCAGCTCACCTGTTAAGACGTGCAACCTTTGGCTCGGATATTGAAACAACCAAAGCTTTTGCAGGATTATCGGCAACTGATGCATTTGCAAATCTAACCCTTCAAAGGGAGATCCCTAAACCTCCAGTGGATCCGAAAACATCAGCTCCCTGGACAAATCCACCCTTGCAGAACAAAGCCGGCAATGAGAACAGCGAAAATGACAAATTATTCAATTTTTTTGTTGCCTGGCATCTGGATAACATGCGAACTGATGGTGCGCATCTTCGTGAGCGGATGACCTGGTTTCTGCATAGCCACATTCCTGTAAGCATAGATGTGGTTAACAGCAATGAAGCTATCTATTATCAAAATGCACTTTATCGTAAATATGCCCTGGGAAATTTAAAATTACTTTTTAAAAAGATATGTATTGATAATGCTATGCTGCGATACCTTGACGGGCATACCAACAGCAGGGACGAACCCAATGAGAACTTTGCACGTGAAATGTTTGAGCTGTATTCTATTGGCAAAGGTCCGCAGATAGCTGAAGGCAATTATACTAACTTTACAGAAGATGACATTAAAGCGGCAACCCGCGTATTAACAGGTTTTATCCTGGATAAAAATTTTGAAAATATTGATCAGGAAACAGGTATACCAACGGGGGTATTAAAAACTGCTTTTAATGGCGGTGTTGAAATTGCTACACGTCATGATGCCGGGGAAAAGATATTCAGTGCTGCATTTGGGGGGAAGGTGATAAAACCACTAGAAACCAGCGCTGGTTTTGCCACTAAAGAAGCTGCAATGCAGGAACTGGATGAGCTTATAGAAATGATTTTTGAACAAAAAGAAACTGCCCGGTTTATTTGCAGAAAGCTATACAGGTTTTATGTTTATCATGAGATAAATCCGGATGTTGAACACGATATAATTGAGCCCCTTGCAGATGTCTTTTACAACAACAACTATGAATTTATCCCTGTACTTTCGAAGCTTTTAACGAGTAAGCATTTTTTTGATGCTGATAATGCCGAAACTGCAGATAATAATATTGGCGCTTTAATTAAATCTCCCATCGAGATTATTATGGGTTCTCTCCGGTTCTTCAATGTTGCTTTTCCTGATAAAGAAACTCAGCTGATGCAGTTTTATGAAGATGCATATTCAAATATTATATTTAAAGAAATTCGCCAGCAGGGCATGAATTTATATGAACCTTTTGAAGTTGCCGGATATCCTGCATATCATCAACTGCCTGGATTTAACAGAAACTGGATTACGGCAACCAATCTGGCCTATCGTTATCAGTTTTCTGATATTCTTATGAACCGTCGCGGAAATGATAACCCTGGCATTCTACTTAACATCCTTGAATGGGTAGAAAATTCAGGTCATATTGAAAATCCGGGAGATCCTGCGGAAATCGTCACCGTGCTTACCCGCTATTTATACCCTATTGAAATCGTGCAGGAGCGTTCAGATTACTTTCTACACACCTTATTTCTTGAAGGTCTGGCGCCTGCAACATGGACCAGCGAGTGGAATGCTTATAAAAATTCGGATGACAATACGGTGGTTAAATTAAAGCTTGAGGTTCTCCTTTCAGCTATTATACAAACACCGGAATACCAACTATTTTAGTTATTATTATGGATAGAAGAAAATTCATCAGAAACGTATCATACGCCGGAGCCTCTGGTATGTTGTTATCCGGGTTGCCGCTGAGAAGCTGGGCTATGCCTGCTGCACTTAACGCTGCCATCAACACTTCGGGAAACGATAAGGTATTGGTATTTATTCAGTTGCACGGAGGAAATGATGCTTTAAATACACTAATTCCCCTGGATCAGTACAACGAATATTATAATTACCGCCCTAATATAGCCATCCCTGCTGATGGCAGCCGGAAGTACATTAATTTGGACACGACACTTTCTGTAGAAAACCAGGTAGGCCTGCATCCTGACATTATCGATTTTAAAAAGATGTATGAACAAGGGCAGGCGGCTATTGTGCAGAATGTTGGTTATGCGGATATGAATCTATCACACTTTCGTGGACGCGATATTATGTTTATGGGTGGTGATGCATCAGATAATTTTGCTTCCGGATGGATGGGCCGTTTTTTGAATGAAGAGTATCCGGGTTACCCCGATGCTTATCCTTCTGCTGCCATGCCCGATCCGGTAGCCATTGAAATTGGCAATGCCATGTCGCTTGCTTTTCATCGCAATAATGGCATTCCTATAGGCTTTAATGTACAAAGCCCTCAGGCCTTTTATGATTTGATTACCAATGTTGGAGTTGATCCGCCCATTAAATTTCCAGACAGCCATGCCGGCGATGAATTACGTTATCTAATGGAATTTGAAAAAAAGTCAAATCAATATGCGGGTCGTCTTAAGGAAGTATATGAGCAAGGCACTAACTCATCTGTGGTTTATCCCACCACCTATCCTTTGAATGCTCCTGCCTCATCTTTGAATAATCCCCTCAGTGGCCAATTGAAGCTTATTGCCAGATTGCTTGCGGGGGGAGCAAAAACAAGGGTATTCCTATGCCGCATCGGTGGTTTTGATACACATGGAGATCAGGTTGAGGCTTATGATTCCACACTAGGAAAACATGCAGCCCTTATGTACCACCTTTTTTCAGCCACAAAGGCTTTTCATGATGATTTAAACCAATTGGGGCTTGGAGAAAAAGTGCTGAGCTTAACCTTCACCGAGTTTGGACGGCGCGTGTATTCCAATGCCAGTTACGGGACAGACCATGGTACGGCCACCCCCGTTTTTTTATTTGGCAATGGACTTGTCCCTGGGGTCCATGGTTCAAATCCTGACTTATCGGATTTGCGCGGAGGAAATCTGAAATATGCCATTGATTACCGGCAAATTTATACATCTATTGTAAATGATTGGTTTCAGGCATCATCAGAAGGCCTAAATGCTGCCGGATTCAATGATTGGATGGACAGCCGCATTCCGCTGTTCGGAAATTCGGTTGGTATTAATACGGGGAAGTTGAACGAAGCCATCAGTGTGTTTCCAAATCCGGCTTCAGACCAGATACATGTTCAGTTTTTTAGCAATAAACAAATATTCATAAATAAAATATGCATCGCTGACATCAGAGGCAGTACATTGAAAGTGAAAGAAATATTACATCCTGTTCACTCATTTGAACGGGTTTCTATCAACATACAGGATTTACCTGAAGGGAATTATCTAATTCTAATAATTTCAGGTGAAGGCAGCCCGGCAACACATAAATTTGTTGTTAGAAGATAACCGGAACGCTTAAAATACCTTTGATGGTAATTTTACCAAGCTTATCCGGGGAAGGTAATTTGCATATTGAATCTGCATTAAAACCAGCAGTCCGTTATCAGCGGTTTTTATTACACGCCTTATTTCAGATGGATAATGCTGATCTACAGGAATTATTTGCCCCAGTTTATATTCCGGTGCTGTGAATACAAACAGTTCAGGATTACCACTGCCATTATTTATGCCCATAACCAGCTTTTCAGGAGTCTCGTTTGTGGGATACCTAAGTGCATCTATTGCCTTTTCCGCCTTTATTTCAGGAAAATAGGTGCCGGTAAGATTGTCGATATTTAAAAATGTTTTTGTTTCGGGTGTTTTTATTGCAGGCACGTAGTATTTATCTGTATGCACAAAACTCAGGAATAAGGCTGTATCAGAGACCTGCTGAGCAGCCGTAACAAAACCGGTTAGCTGATACCCGTTTATTTTCCCGGATATTTTCCCATCGCTGGCGTTGAGGTAATGCATAGAGAGGGTATAATTTGAAAAGCAATTTACCACGTAAAGCTCTTCCCCACCAAATGAAACAGACTCACTAAAAAAAGCATAGTTTTTTTGTTGCCTGATATAATTAAAAATATTCACTTCCATGATATCTTCATCTGTGCCTACCGGGAATGATTGCTTCCACTGTGGCTGTAGCAACTCGTTAAGTTTTAATACATCCGTCTGGTTACCAAAACGATTGTAGGAAGTAATTAAAACTTCATTATTGTTTACCACGGATACATGCAGCGGGATTTGAATATCGTAATCTGCAAATTCAGCAATGGAACCTGCTTCAACATTAACTTTGAGGGCACATGCCTGCTGGTTTGCCTTCATGCAAAAGATGAACAGGTCGCCATTAATTTTTGCAATTTTCCTGGCTGGTCCGTAATAGGACGGATCAACCTCCAGTTGCCAATCAGGGTTACCGGCCGCATTCAATTTCAGCAGATGAACACGTGGATAGACATTTGCAAGGCTGTCGGAGAGGGCGGAGAGAATAAGGAAACCTTCATTATCAGGCAATTCTGCAACATCCAGCGGATATAAGGCTGCATCTCCATTATTCAGTGTATAAATTTGCTGAAAATTATCAGTTTCAGGGATGTCGTTCTTAAATATTTCGCATGAGCTAACCGCTAATAATAGGGCGAGAACAAGCCATACGTTGTGTACTCTATGTATACAAGTCATGTTCATTTTCGTGATTTTTCCTGTTGCACATGATAACAAATGAGGCCACCCTTTTTCTTATCCGAGTCGATTTTCAATAATATTTTAAGAGAGATGGAGGGGCTGTGGAATTTTTGATTGGCCACAGAGGCAATCCCGCCGGAAGCCTGGTAACGATTTCCTGAACTGGCAGGATCATTGAGAAGAAAAATCATACGGGCATCCAAACCAATTAGAAAACTACTGAAGTCATACATTATACCAATTCCTCCGAGCAAGTCAATGCGGGACTTTACCAGGGCTCCCCCGATGGCGTTTTCGCTTGTATTTATTGTGCTTCTCTCACTGCCATCAGCCAGTGCTGTGCTAATGGTTTCCACCACACTGCTGCTTGCCCGTGACATGAACCCATAGCTGACACCGAAAAATGCGTAGGGTTGCCATGTGTTATTTCTATTCCAGTATTTTACGGATACCGGAAAGCGGTAGTATTGTGATATTGTTGAAATTTCACGGCTAAGTGTAAAAGGTGTGACTCCCTCAATTACTTCCTCTGAATTATATAATGTACGTTGGTTAAATTGTTGTGGGGCAATCTCTATGGCAATGGTTTGATTCAATGGCTTTAAAAAATTTATGCCAAAATGGTAGCCAATGTTTCCTGTAAATGCACCGCGGCTTATGGCTGTGCCTCCATCGCTGCTTAAATTTGCAACGGAAATACTTGAAACGCCTGGCTCAAAAAGCGAATAATTTATCCCTCCGTGTACACCAAAAAGCATCGCATTTTTAGCACCGGGTTGAGCATTAAGGCTGAAAACCAGAGCAAATAGCAGGGAGAACGTACTAAATATTTTGTTTGAAGAGCACATGCCAGGGAATCTAAACTGTTTTATATGTAATGCCTGCAAATATAACCGGTTATTTTAAATAAATACCAGTTTGTCTTTATTTATTATAATAATGAAAAATACTCAAAATGCCTGCGGCCCTTCTCCGGAATTGAGAATAATTGTTACAACTTCCCTTCCCCCTGCGCCTCACTGGCAATAAAATTCAACCATTTATTAACAGGGAGTAATGCGGCAAAAGTAGCTTTTACTTCATCCAGGAATTTGGGCGAGGTCACAATTTCATCCGGTACATGTTTCATTACTGCATAATTCTTATATCTGAGCCATTCAATATGTTCCCAGTCTTTGGGAAAACCTTTGGGCGCTGTTTTTAACTTCCCTGAATCGGTGAAACTTCCGAAATTCTTTTTAAAATCTTTGTGGTTGACCATGGCAAGGAAATCATCCGGGTTGTAGTAAATCTCACCTCTTATGGCTTTCAGCTCAGCTGGCGTGGGCATGTATTTGCCTCCAGCAAGAAATGATCCGGAAGGTTCAATATGCACATAATATCCTGCATAACTGCTTTTTCTGCCCCCAGTCGCAATATAAGCACCAAAGTTGGTTTTATATGGTGATTTGTCGGGGGAGAACCGAATGTCTCTGTTGATGCGAAAGATACAATCGGAGGGTTGTGGATTGCCTACATTCGGATCGAGCTTCTGCACAAGTCCTGTTGCAGCACTAACCAACGCGATAAAATCTTCACGGCTTTCCTGGTACCATGTTTTATGCTCGTGAAACCACTCCCGATAGTTGTTTTCCTTGAGTGCCTGTAAAAATTGCAAGGTTTTTTCGCTGATCATGAATAATGGATTAAGAGATTATCTGCAATAACAAATCATATGTAATGTTGTGCGAAAAGCGCTGGAAAACGATCCTTTACTTGATTAATCGGTTAAGATTCTGCAGACAGACTGCGAATGGCATTTGCTACCCGGTTCAATGTTTCATCTTTTCCCAGCAACGACATGATTTCCATTAAATCCGGGCCTTTGCTGCTGCCAACAATTGCCAGGCGCAACGCATTCATAATTGCACCGAAGCCAAGTTCATTTTTGGTAATATATTCACTGATATTTTCTTTGATAACAGCGGCAGTAAACGGTTCCGTTTCACGGAGTATGTTTTGGATGCTCTTAATGTGCTCAGGCACCTCATTTTTCCAGCGTTTACGCACCACTTTTTCATCGTAGGTGGAAGGTGCGTCAAAAAAGAATTGTCCTTCCTGGTATATATCGGCAATAAATACAGCACGCTCTTTTAGCATTTCACAAATTTTTGCCGTGAAATCCGGGTGGGCGTTAACACCTTTTTTTTGCAGATATTCTGTAAATTGTTGGTTAATTTTATCTTCAGGTAAATTACGCAGATATTGCTGGTTAAACCATTTTGCTTTTTCAGGGTCAAATCTTGAGCCTGATTTACCCACACGCTCGAGGGAAAAACTTTCAATGAGCTCCTGCATAGAGAATATTTCCTGCTCACCTTCCGGATGCCAGCCAAGTAAAGCGAGCATATTAGTAAATGCTTCCGGAAAGTAGCCACTTTCGCGATAGCCAGAGGAAATCTCTTTTGTGGCGGGATCCTCCCATTGTAAGGGAAAAACCGGGAAACCCATTTTATCGCCATCACGCTTGCTGAGCTTTCCTTTACCTGCTGGTTTTAATATCAGTGGCAGATGGGCAAACCGCGGCATTTCATTTTCCCAGCCCAGCGCTTTATAAAGCAAAATGTGCAGCGGAAGACTAGGCAGCCATTCTTCACCACGTATTACATGGGATATTTCCATTAAATGGTCATCTACTACATTAGCCAGGTGATAAGTTGGTAATCCATCCGATTTGAAAATTACTTTATCATCAAGGGTGTCTGTTTTAAATACTACTTTATCACGGATCAGATCAAGGGCTTCTACCTGTTCATTTTCAGGCATTTTAAAACGAACAACATAAGGCGTGCCCTCATTTAAGTGCCTTTTTATTTCTTCATCAGACAGGGCAAGCGAATTGTTTAAAGTCAGGCGCACTGAAGCATCGTAGCTGAATGATTTTTTTTCACTTTCATAGGATGTACGAATGGCATCAAGCTCAGAAGGTGTGTCAAAAGCATAATATGCATGTCCGCTATTGATAAGCTTCCTGGCATATTCTTTATATAGTTCACTGCGTTCTGATTGCCTGTAAGGTGCAAAAGGTCCACCTGAATGGATTCCTTCATCGGGGGATAAGCCGCACCATTCAAGAGCATTCACTATATATTCCTCTGCTCCGTCCACATATCGCATTTGGTCTGTGTCTTCTATTCTGAGAATAAACGTTCCATTGTGCTTTTTGGCAAAAAGGTAATTAAATAAGGCTGTTCTGACTCCTCCCATATGTAATGGACCGGTAGGACTGGGTGCAAATCGTACGCGTACTGAATTATTCATAGTGTTATTTGAATTTTGCGCAAAGATACAATATTCGAAAGAAAATGCATTTTCGGTCGCCCTGTGCAAACATAAATTTCAGGAATATATGTCATGTAAATCAGATGTCTACTAATGCCAAATCGGAAGCAAAATATATCATGACAATATAATGAATTAAGAAGTTAGACAAAGGTTTTACGTTACACAATAAAATTTTATATTCTCTATTTATGTGAAACATTTTAATGGGATCAGCGTAAAATTATGATAATTATTGAACCAAAAAATCCAGCCATCATGAAAAAGTTTATCATCTTAGCCGGAATAGTATTATTGCCATTATTATTTACAAATTGTGGTGTAAGTAATAAAGCCACATCCCAGCGCAGAGGACTTATGATGCCTGAACTACATGAAGTACCACGTAATAAAGAGCATTTTAAGCCGCGTAAAGAAAGAAAACCTAATAAACACGTCAAGCGCGTAAAAAGGAGATCGAGACGCTAATGGGTATGAATTTAATTCCCGGCAGATACCGGCAAAGAGAGGGCAATTTAGCCCTCTTTTTTGTTACCATAATAAATTTATCTATTCTTATTGCTTATTTCAGGAGCATTATTAAAAATCCGGACAAGGTACCATTCTGCCCTTGCGCTCTCTTACTTTAATATTAAACTGGTATGTAAGAGAAACCTCGTGGGAACCACCGGTGTGGCCTATCAGCCGTGAAATTGTAAAGTCGTAACTATAACCTATGCTCACATTATCAATTTTATATCCTACCAGTAGGGTTGTTGCATCCTGGTTAAATTTGAATTCTTTTTTCCCTACCGGGATGCCCCGGTACCATAAACCAATTACAATAGGTTTTTTATAAAAATATGCCCCAAGATCCAGCTGTGAATAAAGTCCTTGCTGCTTGTACATAAATGCAAGTTGCAGGCTAGTATCGAAGGGACGAAGAAGCTTTGATTGCTTGATTATTTTTGTTCCTCCAAATACTGACCATTTATATGGAATATAGCCTTCGTCCATTTTTTTGGATTCAATAAAATATAGCGATTGACTGGGTCGAAGAAGATGATCCACTGCAACTCCAAACCAGTATTTATCAGAATAGGTTAGAATAGAGGAACTGAAATCAACAGCATTCATACTTTCCAGTGGCACTAACTCTGCAGAGGTAGGTGAGTTTCCGGCAGGTGAAATTTGGTCGTGCCATATAAGCTTCTGATAATCAATGCTCCGTTGCATGTAGTAAAAATGCGCACCTGGACGTATATGCCAGTATTTGGCTATTTTAAAATCAAAACTATACTGAACACCGGCAGTAATATTTGTAAGGTTGCCACTACCCGCCTGGTCTTTTAAGATAAAAGCGCCTAATCCGCTGTTAAAGGCTTCAAAAAAATGATCAAAGCCAAAGGAGTAAGTATTAAAAGCACCGGGTATTTCCGGCCATTGCTGCCTGTAATTGGCGGAAATACGGCTATCTCCAGTAATTCCAGCAAAGGATGGGGCAAGGTATAATGAATTCGAGTAGAACTGCGAGAATTGAGGATCCTGCGCCTTTATTGCTCCAGTCAATAAGCTTGTAATGAATAATATGTATATACTGATTTTCACAATTCTTCTTTGTTTAATAGAGCAGGGTTACATCTCCTGTTTTCACAAACGTTTGTCCATCGGTATATTTACCGGTGACTTTAAACACATACACATCAGATTTTGCAGGAGAACCTTTGTAATATCCATTCCATCCTTCTTCCTGGTCATAAGTTTCAAATACCAGGTCTCCCCAGCGATTAAATACCATCAGGTGATATTCGAGTACATTATCAATAATACCTGGGTAAAACTTTCTGTTTTCTTCAATTTGGGATAAAGGGCTGAAGACGTTAGGATAGATCACTTTACCGGAAGGTCTTACAACTACAGCATTTTTCATTTCATATAAATCAAAGCAATTATTTGCTGTCCATACCTGTAGGGTAACATCAAATACACCTTCTTCTTTATATACATGTTTGGGGTTAAATTCTGTTGAAGTATTGCCATCGCCAAAATTCCATAAATAGGTATCTCCATGATCAGAAAGGTTGAAATAATTGACCGCTTCATCATTAACATATACAAATTTTGGTGCCAGATCAAAAAACGAGTTTGGCAATACCCACACATCATTGACCTGAGCGTGGACATCAGTGCCACCAGCACCCACGGCTGTTAGTTTTATCTTGTATTTACCGGGCTCGTAATAGGTATAATTAGGATTGGGTTTGTTTGAAATACTTCCGTCTCCAAATTCCCAAAGGTAAGTATTGGAATGAGCACTTTTGTTTTCAAAATTAATGGTGAGAGGCATACATCCGGGAGCTACAGGATTGAACTCTGCAATAGGGGGGTGTGGTACGATTTTGATGGCCTGGATGGCGCTATCAGTACAGTGTTCACTGGAAACATACAGCCGAATGGTATAGGAGCCCCGATCAGCATAAGTATGCGTAACAGGATCTCTTTGCGTTGTATTTTTATGATCGCCAAAATCCCAGAGGTAATCCCAATTACCAATAGATGACATATTTTTCAGATAAACAGTAGCATCAGGATACATTTGTTCTTTTGGACTAGCTTCAAATTTAGCTGTAGGGGAGGGATGTATCAGTACATTATGAGAAACTGTGTCTTTACATCCGAAAAATGAGGTAGTAACCAGCTCAATCTGATAGGTTGTATCTATGGATGTTTCATTTCTAAAGGTATGTAAAGCATTGTATCCGCCGTTAAGGTAATCTCCATCACCGAAATTCCATTGGTACTGAAAACCTCCGGGTGTTGCTGAGATAATTGCATTGTAGGGGGAGCAAGCAGTATCTGGCTCCAGGGATATCACATGTTCAGGATTTGGGTATACGGTTACAAAATCTTTTTTTGTTGCCTCACATCCAAAGGTGTCTGTAGCCGTAAGCAACACTTCAAAATATTCAACCGCACTGCTGGTGTTGTAGAATATATGCGTTGGACTTACCTTATCTGAAGTGTTTCCATCATTAAAATCCCAGGTAAATATATTATGATTAGATTCATTTTTAAAGGTTACCTCCACCGGGCTACATCCAGGAATAGCATCAGAGGAAAACTGAACCATAGGATATTTATTTTCCAGGATTAAAGTATCCGTATCCGTACAACCTTTATCATCAATAACGGTATAATTCATGGCAAATGTTCCCTGAAGTTTACTGTTAAATGTTGGGTTTGTGATATTGGCAGCAGAAAGCCCTGCGGTATTTCCGCCCCATAAACCAATGGTATAATTGCCAGATCCTCCAGAGACATTTGCCCTAATTGGAACATCTAACCCGCCGCAAACCTGGGTACCCGGTGCGGTAATATCTACCTGTGGACTGGGATTTACGATAATCTCAACATCCATAAGGCCTTCGTTTTGGTTTACATCTGTTACATGAACTTCAAAGTTGAAAGTACCCGGCGTAGTGCTATAAAAAACGGGGTTCGATATTGTGGTGGAGGAAAGGGAAGAGGTATCTCCATACCATTGATAAGAATAGGCGGGGGTGCCACCGGTAACGCTCGTGCCCAGCTGAATGTCAGTTCCGGTACAACCTTCACCGGCAGGTGCCTCTATGGAAATGGAAAGAACTGTTTCTTCCACAAGGATTGTTTTTTCCTGCGGTTCTGCAGGGCAACCATTTGGTGCGTCTTCCTGCACTTCTATAGTAAATAAACCTTCCTGATTAAATTCCAGTACCACTACATTTTTATTCTCCATTAGCACTGTAATCTCGGGCGGAATATTCCAGGTATACGAAGACCCTGTATGGTAATCCACCATGTATATTACATTGCTCTGGCCCAGCCCTACCTGTGTAGTACCCTGAATGGGTGTTGTTAACGGGATGTCCTGAATAAGAGCTGATTGTTGTGTAGGTTGACTTTCGCATCCTGTTAACGAATCGATGCTGGTTACGTACCAGCTTGTATTTGTTGCTACAAATTCTTCATATACAGTGTCCTCTGCTAATAAATTAGTTAACTGTATGGTCTCATACCATCGGGTAATGTTTCCATTATTTCCGGGAATGGCCGTCATCACAAGTGTATCCGCACCACAGTTGATTACATTTGGAGCAACAGGCTCAGCGGGTATCGGATTAATGGTTACATGAACCGGGGCAGGTGCGCTTTCGCAGTTGGTTGTGCTATTATAACCTGTTACATAGAAAGTGGCATCTGAGGTAAGCGTATTTGTGATGTATGTGTTGTCTGAAGTCAGTAAGTTTGATAGTCCTGCATCTTCATACCATCTCATTTCTGTGGTGTGAAGTCCCGGAAATGCTTCTAAGGTAAAAGAGTGTGCCCCACAATATGCTGTATCCTGCACTGCAGGAATTTCAGGTACTGCATGAATGGTAATTTGCATTGGCATTTTACTACCTTCACAACCTGTAATGCTATCATATCCAGAAACAAAAAACAGGGTGGTTGTGTCAATATATGTGGTGTAATCCATGCCTGTATATATAGGGTTTAATAATGTATCAGTATACCATCTTATAGTATTTGAATTGGCGGAAAGAGGCACCTGAAGTGAGAATGTGCCCGCGCCACAATATTCCATATCGGTGGGATTAACAGGGTCAGGAATCGGGTTAACATGTGCGGTAACTTTAATCCTCGGACTCTCACATTGGGAAAATGAATTGTAGGTTGATACCCAGTAGGAAGTTGTATTGCCAATGACCGGAAGGTGCAATGAGTCGGAAACTTGCATGATGACCGGGATTACAGAATCAGTATACCAGCGGTTTTCCGTACCGTTTTGCCCGGTAATAATATGTAAGGTGCCGGAGTCGGCGCCGCAAAGAAAAATATCCTGTGTCACTGGCGCATTGGGTACAAGGTTAAAAGTTATCTCTGCAGTATCCGTGTTATGGGGGCCTATGGGACAAGAGCCGCTTGTTATTCTCCATTCCAGAGTGTAGGTTTCTTCGTCGCCGGAATTTATTTCAGCAAATGCTTTAGGGTCGTGTTCATCAGGAATGAGAGTTACGATTCCCGGGCCACTGATCACTGTCCATGTCCCTTTTCCTGTATCCGGTTGCACGGCATCCAGTTGTAAACTTCTGCCGCAAATGGCTTTGTCTGGCCCCGCATCCGCAGGAGAAGGAGGCTGTCCAAAATCTATTGTTATTGTGTCTCTTGTTGCACAAATACCATTTGCGATGGTCCATGCAAAAGCGTATTCTCCTTCCTCACCGGTATTTATCTGTGCTATAGCATTTGGTGTGTTGTCATTTGGCAAAAAGGAGGGTGACGCACCTAAAGGTTTAGAGATTACACTCCAGGTACCTGTTCCCACATTGGGCAGGTTGCCTTCCAGGGAATCTGTTTCATGTACCAGGCATAGCTCCTGATCCGGGCCGGTCATGGCCTGGTTGGGTGTAATGTGCATGGTGTACGTCACACTATCGCGGGTTACCGGACATATGCCGAGTTCACTTTCAATCTTCCATGCAAGTGTGTGGGATCCTGCTGTAATGTTCAGAAGGTTTGTTCCCGGATCATCAAGCTGATCTGGTATACCTGTTCCGGAAATAATACTCCATAAACCTGTTCCACTGTTGGTAACTGCGTTTGCCTGTAAGGGCACTGATGTAAGATCACAGAATTCTCTGTCAGGCCCAGCATTTGCAGAATCTGGTTGAAGATCTCTTATTATCTTTACGCTATCAGCAGTAGAGGGGCATCCGGAATTTTTACTACTCACTGTCCAGGTGAAAATATTTTCTCCTGCACCAAGATTAGTAATTACCGTATTTTCATTGGTAGGATCAACAATGTTACCTGTTCCCTGCATAATCTGCCAGCTTCCCACTCCATTTTTTGTTGGTGCATCTGCCGCCATGTTGATGGTGCTGATATGGCAAACAGCCTGGTCGCTTCCTGCGTAAGCCGTATCAGGGGCTTCATCACGGGAAATTGTAAGATCATCAGATGAGGTACAAATACCATTATTGATATGCCAGGTAAATCTATTATTGCCTAACTCAAGATTGGTTACTGCTGAAGTTGGGTTTGTGCTGTCAGCTATTAGCGCACTGCTTGATGTTGTCCAAAAACCCGTTCCAACCGCGGGGGTATTTCCTGTAAGGGTGGTGAAGCTTTCGCATACAGCGAAATTATCCCCAGCATCTGCATTGGTAGGGCTTTCGTAAATAATAATATCTACCTTATTGGGTGCGCTTTCACACATATCTATGGCATCTGTAATCCAAAAAGTATAATGTCCTGGCACGCTGTTGTCTAAATTTACCGGACTTTGCAAGGGTTTAAAATTACTGCCTTCAAATATTAAATTATTTAAAAGTGAGTCACTATACCATTTTATATTATTACCACCAACATGAATAATAATATTATCTCCAGTGCAATATTCCTTCGTTACGTTTTGCACTAAAGGGGGAGTGGTAATAATTTCAATATAAGCTGTTGTAGTAATCGGGGGATTGTCTCCATTAACCGGATCTGCGGGGGGAATTCCGTCATATGGATCATTGTCGTAGGGATTGCAAATATTCCAGTTCCTTAATGTTATTTCAAAAATATCTCCGGCAACACCACCCGGAGGTGCCGAGATTGGGAACGAAGATTGGTTAGGTCCATTGGCTTCAAAAGGGATCATAATTATTGGACCGGAGAGTGGCGCTACAGATGCTCCTAAAGCATCCGTCATTTGATGTACAATACCATTGTTATCTTCTACCTCTATATTTGGTATACGATCACCACCCGCTGCCTGGGTGCCATAAATGAACTGCACCCACCGTGGTTCCTGGTTAGGCTTGTCATGCTCAATATTTATATTGCAGTTAAAGGTTGAAGCATCATCAAAAATATCAAATATGGGATCTCCTTCACAATACTGTGATACAACTGGATCTGTGGTGATTTCACCTCCATTTTCATTGTCCACATTCCATGACCTAAAGGACTGCAATTGGGCACTGCTGGTACAATGTTCACCATCGTAAACCACATATGCATAGGCAGTGTATGAGCATTCATCTCCCGTAAGCGGATATTGATGAGATATTGTATCCTGAAAAAGCGTGTTTGTGCCATTCCATGAGGGAGAAACTATTGTATCAGGCGAGCCATCGCCCCAGTTATAAAGTATTTTTACTTTTGAAGGATCGCTTACAGGAAAATCAAATTCATAGCTAATAGGCATCTGAAGACCAACTGGGGCACAGGCTCCGGTGGTTATCTGATCGCTGCCATTGTCTCCTATTCGCGAACATTGCGCATATGAGAACCTTGGGAGGTGCATTAAAGCGATCAGTGTTAACGCTGTGATGGTTATATTTTTCATGTTAAATGAGTCCATTTACCATTTTAAATATGACTTTTATCAAATAATTATTATATTTCGTCAAAAAAATGTTTTCACGTTTACGAGAGAAGTTTCAAAAGGTTAGGCGTTAGAAAAAAGAGTTTTATCTGTAAAAGCCATGTATGGCTTTTAGAATATAGAATTAACCATATCCTGGGCGAGGTATAGATATATAAATATGGAGCAGGAAATTGCTTTCAGTAAAAAAGCAGTAAACTTTTATTTTGTTTGGTTTGTTTTTACACAATAAACTATAATAAATAATCGAATGAAGCAATCTCAGATCAGACCGTTTTCAAATAAGGCAAGTAAGTCAGTATATAGTACTTCAGTATGGAGAAATTCATGGATGCTATTATTCTTGATAGTTTCTTTAAGTGGGTACAGCCAGGCAGATAAGATGTTTTATGAGGTAGCTGCAGGTGAATGGCAGTTAAGCGACAAGCACTCTTCTTTTGAATTTGACATTAGTAACCTATGGTTAATCAATACCGACGGGACTATGGACGGTTTAGCAGGCACAATGAGTATTGGGAAATCATTGGCTGGCACAAGTATTTCACTTACCCTTGATGCCAAAACCATAGACACAGGAAATAATAAACGTGATGATCACTTAAGATCAGAAGATTTTTTCTATGTTGAAAAATACCCCCATATTAAATTTACTTCAGAGAATATTGCAAAAAATTCAGGAGATTTTCCTTATGTTGCCAAAGGAACTTTAACCATGCGCGATGAGACAAAAAAAATTGAAGTTCCTTTCCGGTTTTCCGGAATGAAAAAAATTGAGGGAGATAATGCACTTATATTTGAAGGCGAAACAACCCTGAACCGAAAGGATTTTAATGTTGATTTTGATGGACCCGGCCTTGGCGATGAAGTTATCGTAAAATTTTATTTGGTGGCAGTTCAGTAGGTTAAACAAATTCTGAAAACCCGGTCAACTTCGAATTTGTTAGTGGAAAGTTATATATCATCTTCAATAATGCAATAGCTATTTAACTAAAAGCTTAAAGGTGAAAAACTCAAAGCAGGGCTTATACCTCAAAAATGGAAGTAGCAACGGAAATGTTAATCAAATTCGCTACAATCTTCATTAGGCACATGTACTGCTCCTGCCTGCTGATAAACAATACTTGCTCCTAAATGTCCGGTGTATAATAGAAATGATAAACCTGTAACAAAAATTATTGCGATAAGGGTATTTATCAATTTCTTCCACTTGAACCTGATATTCTTGATTTGGGAAAACAACTGAATAATAAAACCTCCGGAAAAGATAAAAGCCGTTGTAAATGCATTCACCTCGTGATCTTTCACCATGGTGGGATCGCAAAGATCGCGAATAATGATATCATAGGCTAAGTCACCTGTAAATACGGCAATCCAGGAAGTTATGGTTCCAAGGCCTATCAGGGCAATTGAAGCCGGTTTTAGAAAAGAGAAATGTTTATTTTTTAGAAATGAGAACAGGTAAAAAATAACACCAATGGTAAGGAGGGCTATGGGGAAGTGCACACCCTGAGGGTGAAACAACTCTGTTCGCCACATTGAAGGCAGATCATTCATAAAAAATTTTTTTAAAGATAATAATTTCCGGTATCCTTAAAAAAAAT
>Ga0207419_1001528_pt1 | contig 17093 bp, 15 predicted proteins | sample ElkSloMetagenome_4_FD_184723 | JGI IMG/M metagenome (GOLD analysis project Ga0207419, IMG submission 184723) | Hot spring microbial communities from Elkhorn Slough, Monterey Bay, USA - MD2A (version 2) | ecosystem: Environmental > Aquatic > Marine > Intertidal zone > Estuary: Microbial mat ...
CTTTTTTGACAACATCTACATGTACAGCAAAGACGCATTAAACGGAATGACCGAAGAAGCGCCTATTGACCCTCCCAGTAAAAAAGGGAAGGTACGAGCCGAAGTTGCGAAAATGATTATAGATGCTCACCAATCGGGAAGAATTAAAGCATTAATTGCCCGCTCTGCGGACTTCTACGGACCGAATATTGAGAAAAATGGAATTTTAAATGAAACGGTTATCATTCCGCTTGAAAATGGGAAAAAGGCCAACTGGCTTGGGGCACCAGATTGCAAACACTCTTTTACTTACACGTTAGATGCCGCGGCTGGTCTTGCTATTTTGGGGAATACAGCTGATGCTTATGGAGAAGTATGGCACTTGCCAACTGCATCCAATCCTCCAACCGGAAAAGAGTGGGTTGAAAAGGTCGCTGCTCAACTTAAGGTAAAACCCGATTTTCGGGTAGCTTCAAAATTTACGGTTAGAATACTAGGTCTGCTAGTCCCAATTATGCGAGAGATGGTGGAAATGATTTACGAATACGACCGCGATTATGTACTTGACAGTTCCAAGTTTGAAAAACGGTTTGGTTTTGAGCCGACTACCTATGAAGACGGCATAAAAAATACCATAGCTGCGCTCAAAAAGGATAACTAATCGTACAACTCCTCTCCAATCTTATAATAATCATCGCCTTCGGCCCAGTACGGTCTGCGTTTTGCGTTTCCAATTAGGCGAGCGCTATATACATAAGACTTTATGTATTTGGTGATGTAATTGTAATTTACAGAGTTAGGATTGTCTGAAGGTTGATGTAAGTATTTAAATATTTCTTCATCAAAATCTGTACAGGCCATAGAGTACATTACTCCCGGCACACCTTTCTCTGCGAAGCTGAAGTGATCTGACCTTCGGTACAGTCCCTGATCCAATACCTGGTCTTGTTTGGCTTCCAGCCCGAAGGACTTACAGGCTTCGGCTATTTCTTCCTGGGGGGTGATTCGCTCCAGTCCGACAATCATGGCAAAGGTGGTGTCGTTATAACCTCCATTATCTGCATTAAGGCACAGGGCTGTTTTTTGAAGCGGAATAACCGGGTGATTCACATACCATTCACTTCCGAGCAGACCCTTTTCTTCTCCAGCGAAAAAGATAAAAACCGAGCTGCGTTTGAGAGGATAGCGACCGATATTTTTGGCGGCTTCCATAACTGAAACCGTTCCGATGGCATTGTCGCGCGTTCCGTTGTAAATGGTATCACCCTGTTCATTCGGCTTGCCCACTCCCACATGGTCATAATGAGCTGAGTAAATGATGTATTCATCCTTTAGGTTTGGATCAGTTCCTTCAACAATACCCAATACATTATTCACTGTAAACTTTTTGAGGCTGGCTCCATTTATATCGAGCCTGGCTTTCCCTGAAAAACTTTCAAAGAGCTTCTTTCTTTCACCGGAAACATCATTCAACCACATATAGGGCAAATCTGAGCCTTTACTATCTAAACCCGTCTGCCCACTACCAAGGTAATAGCGGATGAGTTTCCATGGAGGTTGCGGATACTTGTACAACTCTATCAGTGCCACCGCTCCTTTTTCCGCAGCCATAGTCGCCTTGCTTTTACCAAGAGAATATGCTCTCCACACATCAGACTCGCCCTTGGCACCAATTTGAGTAACCGCAATTTTTCCCTTCAAATCTGCTTTCTCAAAATCTTCCGGGCTTCCATAATCCAGATAAACCAGCTCAGCTGAAGCAGAGATATCCTTACCACTGAGAAGAATCATTTCCCGATCGAAAGAAAAGGACGAATCCGCCATTTGAAGTCCTCCAGATTTTGGAGGTTCCGTTTTTGACATTTCTACTTTCTGGAAATAAGAACCGTTTTCGTTTAGAGGCTTTACCCCGTGCTCTCTTAAGTAAGATTCCAGATACCTAGAAGCCAGATCTAGTTCGGGTGAAGGGGTATCGCGCCCCTTCATTTCATCTGAGGCCAGGAATTGCACCTTAGCTTCTATCGCCGATTTATGTACTGTTTCCTTTACCTTTTTAAGGTCGTCCTGGGCTGAAATTTGCCCAATAGTCAAGGCCGCAAGGAGCCCGATACCAAAAATTCTTTTCATCAATTTTCCGAGTAAAGGCTCCCAAGATAAATAAAGTGCCCAAACTCAATCACCTGTTTTTAAATAGCGGCTAATGGCATCTACATAGTTTTCGAAAGCCTTTAGCCCCTTTGGCGTAATGCTCACGGATGTATTTGGATAGTTGTTCTTGAAGGTTTTTTTGATTTTAACATAGCCTGCATCAGAAAGCTTTTTAAGCTGTGCGCTTAAATTGCCCTGGGTAGCTTTTGTTTTCTCAAGAAGGTGATTAAACTCGGCCGATTCCACTCCTGCCAGGAGAGATATTACCGCCAGCCTTAATTGAGCATGAAGCAAAGGATCTAGTGGTTCAAAAGCCATAATTACGCTTTTCTCAGTAAAAATCCAGGTATAAGATAGCTTACAAGTATGCTAAGGGCAAGTGCAATTAGCATATTAGGAAAGCTCTGATCCAGATTTAGCACAATGCAAAAAATGGCTAGAACCAGGCTCACCAAGCCACCTATCATGAGCGGTTTAAAACGCAATATCCCACCTGAAATAAAGGTACCTACTCCGTAGAAAGCAATAATTATTGTAAATATTTGAGCCCAATTTATTCCAGATACAGCAGCCCAAACAATCGTAATTAAAAATATCATAATCCAGCCACCCCAAACATAGCTCATGGCCCGGTCAATAAAAGTTTTCACTTTAGCGCGCTTTTCCTGGCGCCATCCAATAATTCCTGAACCCACTCCGCCAAGTATAGTCGTTATAGGCCATACCCACCAGTGATCAGGAGATTCTAACAGAACAAATAGGATGTACTCTACAACTGCAGCGATGAATACCAGGCTACCCCACCACAGGTAAAAAGGCGATTGATCTTTTATGTTTTGTCTGGAGTTATCAATCATTTCCTTGATTACGTTAATACTGTCTTGTTCGTTCATAATCGTTTAATTTTAACACAAATATAATTTAGTTTATGATATAAACAAAATAATGTCTCACTATGGATCAAAGAAATTGATCATTACTTTCTATATATCAAATAGATAGGAAAAGAGAAGAAATTACTTACTCAGACTCAATTGATCTTGTATTTGGAGGTCTATGGCCTTCAAACGGGTAGAAAGGCTGTCCACAACCTGCGAGAAATCGGTCATGTACTTTTCATCCAGCGGTTCGCTTGGCGGAAGATCTTGCTGGTATGGGTCTACCTGCTTACCGTTTCTCCAGAAACGATAGCAAACATGGGGACCTGTTGCCAATCCGGTCGATCCTACATAACCTATAGTTTCGCCCTGACGAACAAATTCGCCCTTCTTTACTGCTCTCCGGCTCATGTGCAGGTATTGCGTTGTATAAGTGCTATTGTGGCGGATCTTTACATAGTTTCCATTGTACTTCCCGTAAGCTGAAGCAATCACCGTCCCGTCACCCGTAGCCATAATGGGAGTGCCGGTTGGCGCGGCGTAATCCGTACCCAAGTGAGCTTTCCATCTCTTCTGTACGGGGTGGTAGCGCCTTCTGGAATAGCGCGATGAGATACGCGAGAACTTCAATGGAGCTCGTAGAAAGGCTTTTCTGAGACTTTCTCCGGTTTCATCGTAATAATCCGGAATTTCGGTTCCTTCATAGCGATAAGCAAAAAAGGCTTCCTGGCGGTGGCTGAATTCGCTGGCGAGAATTCTTCCAATACCCACCCGCTCCCCTTCCACAAACATTTCTTCAAAAACCACTTTGAAGTAATCTCCCTTTTGAATGCGATAAAAGTCAACCGTCCAGGCGTAAATTTCATTCAGCTTTAAGGCAAGTTCCGGACTCAAATCGTTATCAGCTATGGTCTGGTAGAGTGAGCTGTTGATCTCTCCTGAAGCTTCGCGAATTTTAATATCAATAGGTTTTTGTCCGGTATAAGCGTGTATGCTATCGCTCAAAACATAAACCACATAGTCAGCAGGAGTAGTTTCAACTATAAAATATCGAGCTGTTTTGGCACTATCTCTTTCCAGGAACACAGCATAGTCATCGCCAGCCTTAAGTCTGCGAACATCATGAACATCCTTAGATGCTGTTTCGAGCTCTGCAATTGCCTGATAACTCACACCGTATTCCAGAAGGATGTCTGAAAGAAATTCGTTACGGTTTATGGTGTTCTCGTGAATTTCAAATTCACTGGGGTTGAGCCCGTATCGTTTAATCTCTTCTACTTCTAGAAGTACGGGTTCTTCAACAATATCGCTATCGGTAGCCGGCTCATCTTGTTTACAAGATGAAAAGAAGAGGATGGCTCCAACAAAAGCAAGGGGGATAAATCGCATGGTTGGCGAAAATAGAAAAATGAATATTTACTTAATCAACTTTAGCCAGAGGATTACGAAGATTATCGTATTCAACAAGTTCCATTTTAATCGACCCGACGAGAACTTTGGCCTTCGCTAGAACAGGAATTCGATTTTTATCATCGGTAATCCACACCGTCATGTCTTCTTCTTCTTCAAATATTCTTCCTTCCTGGACTACCGGTACAAACTTCAAACATCTATAGGTTCCGGTACGAGATTTCAGCTCTTCCCGCCCCAGGTATTTAATTCTAAGCTCAAACTCTTCTTCGTCAACAAAAGTGGGTATGGAATACACGTCGCCAACCTTGGCCGTATCAAAATTTAATGTTCGGGCATAATAGAAAGAAGAGATCATATCCTGAGAAAATGGAGGTATTTTATAGACATCTCCTTTTTGAGTTTTTACGGCTGAAAGATGCTGATAAAAGCGGTAGTTTTCCTGTTTGGTCCAACCACCTTCGCGAACATCTCTAACAAATTCCCAGGGAAATACTCCATCAACATCCAGATAAGTTTCATATCGATCGCGAACTTTGAAAAACCAATTGAAAGCTCCCAGAGTTTTTCCTGTACCCACGATATGATAAGCTTCATGGCCGTGAAAGCGCCTCCCTACCCGGTTAACCCTAATTTCGGCTTCACCAGCATCTACAAGCCCGTAGTGGAGCCTGAAACGCAAATACTCACCATGGCCAAAAACAGACTGGCCCATATTCGGCAAGTCTATAGTTTCAAGGGTATCCAGGCTGGCTTTAGGTGGCTTTTTTTGAGCGTAACCCGAACCCACGATTAAGACAGTCATTATGGCGAATATGAACTTCATGTGAATAGTATTTCAAAATCTATTCCAAAATCTAAACGGCCACAATGCCAGGCTTATTATACCCTGCAATCAGACAACCACGTTCACGATGCGTTTAGGCACTACAATTACCTTCTTGGGCTGTTTACCATCGAGGTATTTTTCAGCATTTGGGTTTGAAATAACGGCTTTCTCCACTTCTTCCTTGCTCATATCAGCAGGGAGTGCCATTTTAAACCGCATTTTTCCATTGAACGAAACAGGGTATTCAAATTCATCTTCAACAATGTACTTTTCTACAAACTCCGGCCATGGGGCTTTTGTTATGCTTCCACTTTTTCCAAGTTTTTCCCAGAGTTCTTCTGCAAAATGGGGCGCATATGGCGACAACAATACGAGCAATTCTGATAATATTCGGGCGTTTGAAGATTTGATGCTTGTTAAATCATTCACCGCTATCATTAAGGTACTTACCACCGTATTCCATGAAAGACGCTCCAGTTCTTCAGTAACTTTCTGAATTGCGGTATGTAAAATTTTAAGCTCATCTTTAGTGGGGTCAACATCTTTAGCCGAATAGTTGCCATTCTCATCAAAGAACAATCTCCAGAACTTTCGGAGAAAATTATGAACTCCACTGATACCCTGAGTATCCCACGGTTTAGACTGTTCAACTGGTCCAAGGAACATTTCGTATAATCGCAAAGTATCAGCACCGTATTCATCGCAAAGATCATCTGGTGTAACCACGTTATACCATCTTTTAGACATCTTTTCAACCTCGTGCCCACAGACATACTTACGGTCGGCATTTAATACGAATTCTGCATCGGCATAATCGGGACGCCATTTTTTAAAGGCTTCTATATCCAGCTCATCATTCTGCACGATATTTACATTCACTCGCAAACGAGTGAATGAGTACTCCCACTGAATGTTAGAGAAATCCATTCCACTATCCGATCCCAAAATTTCGCTCAGCAGAAGTTCCAACTTGGATTCAACTTCGGGCTTGTATTGATTGAGTTTATCGTCTTTTGCCCAATCGTCATAAACTTCTTTTGTGACAAAAAGCTCCGGAAACTTTTTAACTGAAGGCAAAATACCCTGGTCAGCAACCCTGGGGAGATAGTAAGCCGCAAGCTCCAGTCGATAAACGATGCTCGATCTACCGAGGATCATTCCCTGGTTCACCATCTTCTTAAAGGGCTCATCAAATGGAATGTATCCGCGATCGTATAGAAATTTTGTCCAAAAGCGTGCATAGAGCAGGTGACCGGTGGCATGTTCTGCTCCACCCATATAAAGATCTACCGCATCCCAGTATTTGAGTTTTTCTTCTGATGCTAATGCCTGGTCATTTCCAGGATCCATATATCGGATGAAGTACCACGAAGAACCGGCCCAACCGGGCATGGTATTGTACTCCATTCTATCTCCCTTAAAAAGCGGCCAATCATCTTTTTTAGCTCTGGCCAAAGGAGGTTCTCCTGTCTCAGTAGGGAGATATTTATCAACTTTTGGTAGGGTCAAAGGTAAATCGCCATCATCCAGTAATTTAGGTGTTTCCCCATCGTAGTAAATCGGAAAAGGCTCGCCCCAGTAGCGCTGCCTGGAAAAGATGGCATCGCGCAGGCGATAATTCACCTTGCCGTAACCCAGACGTTTTTGCTCCAATTCAAATATTACTGCTTCGGTGGCTTTTTCAACATTTAATCCATTTAGAAAGCCCGAGTTGATAAGCTTTCCTCCCTTTTCGGCATAGGCTCCATCATCGGTAGAGACTCCTTCAAAAATATGCGGAATGGGCAACTTATATTTTTTTGCGAAATCCCAATCGCGTTGATCACCGGCAGGCACTGCCATTACAGCACCTGTTCCGTACCCAGCCAACACGTAATCGCCAATCCAAATCGGCACTTTGTCTCCGCTAAAAGGGTGAACGGCATATGCGCCGGTAAAGACTCCGGTTGCCGTTTTGACTTCGCTTTGCCTTTCACGCTCCGTTTTGGACATTGCCTGCTTTACATATTCTTCCACCTCTGCTCTTTGATCAGTGGTAGTGATGCTCTCTACAAGCTCGTGCTCCGGAGCCAAAACCATAAATGAAACACCGAAAATGGTATCGGGTCGCGTAGTAAATACTTCAATTTTATGATGAGACCCATCTACCTGAAAATTAAGGCTAGCGCCTTTTGATTTACCAATCCAATTGCGCTGAATATCTTTTATAGAGTCCTTCCAATCCAACTTTTCAAGATCGCTAAGCAGACGGTCTGCATAAGCCGTTATTCTCAGACTCCACTGCTTCATCAAGCGCTGCTCTACCGGGTGTCCGCCTCTTTCACTAAGGCCATCTTTTATCTCGTCATTGGCAAGAACGGTACCTAGTGCCTCGCACCAGTTCACCCAGGTATCAGATAAAAAAGCAAGCCTGTATTGCTGTAAAATACCTTCGCGCTGCTCCTCGTTTAACACATCCCAATCGGTAGCAGTGAATTCACCCACAAAGTATTCCCCAAAAGGGTACTTTCTCAAGTCTAACTTGCGGTACCAATCTTTTTCAATTGCCGCATCAACGGCATAACTTCCATTTTTTTCAAAGCCTTCAATCAGAGTTTCGATGGGCTCAGCCTTATCGGTTTTTTTATTGTACCAGGAATTGTAGAGCTGAGTGAATATCCACTGAGTCCATTTATAATAATCGGGACTGCTCGTTCTTATCTCGCGACTCCAATCATAATTAAATCCCAGTCGCTCCAATTGCTCCCGGTAACGGTTGATGTTGTTCTCGGTAGTTACTGCGGGGTGTTGTCCAGTTTGAATGGCATATTGCTCAGCAGGAAGGCCAAATGAATCGTAGCCCATTGGGTGCAAAACATTGTATCCTTTATGAGTTTTATACCTGGCAATAACGTCTGATGCAATGTAACCCAGAGGGTGGCCTACATGAAGCCCTGCTCCCGAAGGATAGGGAAACATATCAAGCACGTAAAATTTCTCCCTGGCCTGATCTTCTGTTACCTTATAGGTTAGGTCTTTGCGCCATTTATTCTGCCATTTGGCTTCTATCTCGCGAAAGTTATAGTCCATTATCCCGGTTTTTTGGAATGGCAAAGTTAGGCTTTTCGGTGGCCCTTTCTAAAGATGTTCTTGTAAATACATTGTTCTAAACCAGCACGGTCAGAACCGAAAGTTTTCTACTTTAGCAGGCCAATACATGGCAGCAAGTCCAGATAAATACGCACGACGAAGAGCACGATCCAGCGCCTTATCTACCATTATTGGTATAGCGCTGGTTTTGTTCATGTTAGGAATATTAACTGTTCTGATATTGAACGCTCAGAAGCTCTCTAACTTCGTGAAGGAAAATTTCGTGGTTCAAGTATTCTTGCTTGAAAATGCAAAGGAGGTGGACATTCAGCGGATCAAAAAAGAAATGGATGCAGAGCCCTACACTAAATCCACGGTTTTCATAAACAAGGAAGATGCCGCCAAAGAGCTCTCTGAAGAGCTGGGAGAAGACTTTGTGGAATTTTTGGGAGGAAATCCTTTGCAGGCATCCATTGAGTTGCGATTGAATGCAGACTATGCTCATCCCGACAGTATTCATCAAATTGCAGTTTCTCTTGAAGAATATCGTGCAGTGGCTGATGTATCTTATCCACCAGACCTGATTAAAAACATCAACAATAATATCAATAAAATAAGCTTGATTCTACTGGGCTTTAGCGGTTTACTGCTGCTTATCGCCGTTGCATTGATCAACAATACCATCAGGCTCACTATCTATTCCAAGCGATTTATCATCAGGAGCATGCAGCTTGTTGGAGCCACGAGCGGTTTTATCCAACGACCCTTTATCCTGAATGGAATATTGCATGGCATCTATGCAAGCTTTATTGCAATTTTGCTTATTCTGGGAGTGATGTATGCAATCAGACACGAGATTCCTGAACTATTCAATGTAAATGACCTTCTAATGTTTGTTAAACTATTTGCATTAGTTGCGCTTTTAGGTATCATTATTTCAGGAATCTCCACTTTATTTGCAGTTAGAAGGTATTTAAGAATGGATACCCGTAAAATATATTAACGAATCCGGTTATGTCTACAAACGAAGAAACAAATCAAAAGGCTAGTAACGGCGAAAATTTTGCCCTGGGAAGACAGAACTACAAGCTCATGCTTATAGGAATTGGAATTGTGGCACTTGGATTCATTTTGATGATCGGAGGGGGCAGTGAAGACCCAATGGAATTTAACGAAGATATTTTCAGTCCACGCCGCATCACCGTGGCTCCCATTGTAGCACTTATCGGCTATGGCTTTATATTTTGGGCCATACTCAAACGCAGCAACTAAGCTTTAATGAGCATTATTGAAGCCATTATTCTTGGCATTATTCAGGGATTAACCGAATTTTTGCCTGTCAGCAGTAGTGGTCATCTTGAACTGGCAAAAGTTCTTTTTGGGTCTGACATAGCGGGCAAGGAGAGTATGCTGTTCACAATTGCCCTGCACGCGGCTACTGCATTGAGCACGGTTGTAGTATTCAGGAAAGATATCGCTCAAATATTTAAAGACCTTTTTGCTTTCAAATGGAACGAATCAAGCCGTTTCTCCTGGTATATCGTAATCAGCATGATTCCGGTTTTTATAATTGGAATGGCCTTTAAAGACGAAGTTGAATCGCTTTTTGATGGGAATGTTATTCTCGTAGGATCTTCTCTACTTTTCACTGCACTCTTGCTCTTCTTTTCGGGCCGCTATCAAGCAAAAGCCGGCAGGGTAAATGGACTTAGAGCCTTTGTTATAGGAATAGCCCAGGCCGTTGCCATTCTTCCGGGAGTTTCCCGATCTGGATCAACTATTTCTGTAGCTCTGATTGCAGGTGTGAGCAGGGAGCAAGCCGCACGGTTTTCATTCCTAATGGTTTTGCCTGTAATTGCAGGAGCAATGATTCTGGAGATGAAAGATTTTTTGGAAGTTCAACCTCAACGAACCATCGATAATTACAGCCTGCTAGCCGGTTTTATTTCGGCGTTTGTAGCTGGTGTGCTGGCCTGTAATTGGATGATAAAGCTCGTTAAACGCAGTAAGCTCGACTATTTTGCCCTCTACTGCTTAATAGTAGGCTTAGTTGCAATTCTATACGGCCTTTTCTCATGATAGAAGACTTAAGTGCAGAAGACTTTTTGAACGGTCAGTTCCTTCTCATCGATAAACCTTTGGAGTGGACATCTTTTGATGCCGTAAAAAAGATTCGCTATCTCATCAGAAATAAATTCAAGCTCAAGAAGATCAAAGTGGGCCATGCTGGCACCTTGGATCCGTTAGCCACTGGGCTTCTCATTATCTGTACCGGGAAGTTTACCAAGAAGATTGCTGAGCTCACGCTTGAAGACAAAACCTATACCGGCACTATCAGATTGGGCGCAACAACTCCTTCATACGATTTGGAAACTGAGCCCGAAAACTTCACCCCAATAGATCATTTGAAGCCAGAAGATTTGCAGAGAGCTGCTGAAGATATGACTGGAACCTCGCTCCAGGTGCCACCGGCATTTTCAGCCAAATGGGTTGATGGAAAAAGGGCTTATGAGGCAGCAAGAGAAGGCAGAGAAGTGAAATTGAAGGCCAATCCCATAAAAATCCATCATTTTTCCGTGAGTTGTGATAAAATGCCTGAAGTTGATTTCAAGATCAAGTGTTCTAAAGGCACTTACATCAGATCCATTGCGCACGATTTGGGCAATAAACTAAAAGTAGGCGGCTATTTATCATCGCTCAGACGCACGCATATCGGCAGATATAGTGTAGAAGATGCTATGGAAATAACAGCCTTTGAAGACAGAATTCTGAGCTCTTAGCACAGTCTTTTTTTTCATAGGGCTAATTGTCATTTGAATTCTTTAGATTTGCAGCCGCTTTTTTCTCTCTAAAAATCTCTGAATGAAACTTTCAAAGTTCAAGTTCAAACTCCCAGAAGAATTAATTGCAAAATACCCTGTAGATAATCGAGACGAGAGCCGCCTGATGGTGCTTGATCGAAAAACAGGAAAAATTGAGCACAAAGTATTTAAGGATGTAATTGATTATTTCAATGATCAGGACACCTTCGTAATGAATAACACCAAGGTTTTTCCTGCCAGACTTTACGGTAATAAGGAAAAAACCGGGGCTCAGATTGAAGTATTCCTTCTGAGGGAGTTAAACCGAGAAAGTTTACTCTGGGATGTTTTGGTAGATCCGGCAAGGAAAATCAGGATCGGAAATAAGCTATACTTTGGCGAGAATGATGACCTCGTAGCCGAAGTAATTGACAATACTACCAGCCGCGGAAGAACTTTGCGATTTTTATTTGACGGACCCTACGAAGACTTTAAAGCCACCATTACCCGTCTAGGTGAAACGCCTATTCCTAAGTACATCGGCCGAAAAGCAGAGCCCATTGACGATGAGCGATTCCAGACGATTTTCGCCAAGGAAGAAGGAGCTGTTGCCGTACCTACCGCCGGATTGCATTTCAGCCGCCAGTTGATGAAGCGGTTAGAGCTAAAAGGTGTGCACTTTGCCGAGATAACTCTGCATGTTGGTCTGGGTACTTTTAGACCGGTAGAAGTAGAAGATCTTACCAAGCATAAGATGGACAGCGAGCAAATGAATATTTCTGAAGAAGCTGCTCGCATTGTTAATCGCACAAAAGACAAAAAAGGAAAGGTTTGCATTGTAGGAACTACGGCTATGCGTGCTGTTGAAACATCTGTTTCTACTGATGGTCATCTAAAAGCATTTGATGGCTGGACAAATAAGTTCATCTTTCCGCCTTACGAGTTTGAAATTGCGGATGCGATGATCACCAATTTCCATGCTCCTGAAAGCACATTACTGATGCAAGTTGCAGCATTTGGTGGTTACGAGCACGTTATCAATGCGTACAAAGTTGCCATCAAGGAGAAGTATCGCTTCCAGGCCTATGGCGATGCCATGCTAATCATTTAATGTCTAAAAAGGCGGTAATTATTGTTGCCGGGGGCACTGGAACCCGCATGCAACTAAAAACAGCCAAGCAATTCCTGCCAATTGCCGGAAGGCCCGTTATACTCCACACCCTTGACGCTTTTAGGGAGTTTGACCCCGATATGCAGATAATTATTGTGCTGTTTAAAGACCTTTTCTCAGACTTTCAGGGGCTCTTAAAAGAGTATAATTATCAATTAAACTTTGATCTCACTGCTGGTGGTGAAGAGCGTTTTCACTCTGTTAAATACGGTTTGCAAAAGGTAAATACGGAAGTTGAGTTAGTTGCTGTGCATGACGCCGTTAGGCCCCTCGTCTCCACAAAAACTATTGCCCGGACTTTTGAAGATGCAGCGAAAACCGGAGCAGCTATTCCTGCCGTTCCTGTAGTAGATACTATCCGAGAATTGAACGAGAACGAAAGCACTACCCTGACAAGAAGTAAACTACGTGCAGTTCAAACCCCGCAGTGTTTCAAAGTTGACCTGCTCAAATCTGCCTACAACCTTGAATACAATCCCGTATTCACCGATGATGCTTCTGTTGTGGAAGCCACTGGCCACGAAATCAGCATAGTAGAAGGTAATCGGACCAATATCAAAATTACCACTCGTGAAGACCTCCTGATTGCAGAGGCTCTCTTGCGCTCTTAAGCATAACTTTTTCTCTTGAAAAAACGTATTAAGGGACTGCATGCCCCTTAGAAAAACCATACTACCAGTCTTCTTATTGCTGGTCTCTCTAGTATTCATAACGATCAGCCTTGGTAAAGACTCTGATCAGGGCTTTACTTATGCAGTTTATACCCCTCTTAAAATTGTCGGTGCCTTACCTACCAGTTCCGAACTGAGCAGTGCCGATATGATTGCTACCCTGGCCGATAACGCTTTTGAAGAAACAGGGCCAGTTCCCACCTTTGGGTTTAGCGACGAGCACCACTGGATAAAACTCAAAGTATTTAATTTTGATGACGAGTATAAGGAGCAAGTACTCGAAGTAAAGAGCCCCATACTGAATGTCTGCAATCTCTATGAATCGTCGGGTGCCGGAGCCAAGCAACTCTACTCAACTGGCGATAATAAACTCTTTCGATTTAGACCTCGAGATCATTTAAACTATCAGTTTCCTGTAAGTCTGGCTCCGAATTCTCACCGCGAGTTTCTCCTGGAAGTTTCAGCTGAGGGAGAACAACTACAGGTACCCCTGGCCCTCTTAGACCCTTCGGAAATATCAACCAGAGATGAAAAAGACAGACTCTTAAGAGGAATATATTTCGGAATAATTCTGTTTGTACTGCTCTTCAACCTATTTCTATACTTGATTATTAGAGAGAAGTCATCACTCTACTACGTTTTGTACATATTCAGTTTGTTGGTACTACAAATCTCTCTTACGGGATTTGGATTTAGATTTCTATGGCCCAACTCTATCTATGTGGCCAATGTGGCCAACCCATTTTTTGCATCGCTAAGCATATTTGCTCTTATCCGTTTTACACAAGAGTTCTTAAACCTTGGAAAGTTCTATCCCAGGCTGAATAAAGCATTTGCTCTTACCGGGCACATTGTGGCAATTAACTGTCTTCTCTCATTGGTTTATACACCAATAACTTTTAAGATATCGGTGCTAACAATCAATGTTATTGCTCTTATTCTGAATATCGCCATTATCCCTACGGTGGCTCTGGTTTGGAAAAAGAAATTTGCTCCGGCTCGCTTCTTTCTCTATGCTTTTATAGTATTAGTAGCAAGCGTTTTTCTGTTTATCCTAAACAATTTTGGTATTTACAGAAGCGATTTTTACGCAGCATATGGTCTTCAAATTGGTTCGGCAGTGGAAGTAATCCTACTCTCCTTTGCCATCGTTGATAAGTTCAAAAGATTCAGGGAAGATGCCTTCAAAAGGCTCATGATCATAAATGACATGAAGGAAAAAGCCAATGAAGAGCTTGAAACAAAAGTTAAAGATAGAACCGCTGAAATTGTGGAACAAAAACAGGTTGTAGAAAAGCAAAAAGAAGAAATTGTAGACAGCATAAAATACGCACAACGAATACAGAATTCCATCCTGCCCACTGAGAGCGAAATAAAAGAGATCTTCCCGGAGAATTTTGTATTCTTCAAGCCAAAAGATCTGGTAAGCGGTGATTTTTACTGGGTAGGTAAAACCACGGATGAAAGCAACTGGGAGTTGGGAAGCGGACTTCACTTATTCGCAGCTGTAGACTGCACCGGTCACGGTGTGCCTGGGGCACTGATGAGCATTCTGGGCTACAATGGACTTGAAGAATGCATTAATCACCCTAAGGTAAAGTCGCCTGCAGATATGCTTAACCTAATTAATAACCGCATTATATCAGCTCTTCAGCATGATAGCTCCGGAGAAGCCAATATGAAAGATGGAATGGACGTAGCAATAGGCGCGTACAATCCCGAAACGAGAAAAATCCAATTTTCCGGAGCGAAGAACAATCTTTACATCTGTCGTGATAATGAAATGATTGAGCTTAAGGCCGATCGAATTTCAATCGGAGCGAACTACATAGACTCAGAAGGCTATACCAATCAGGAGTATCAACTGAATCCGGGCGATAAAATTTACACCTTCACAGATGGCTATCCCGATCAATTTGGTGGACCCAGGAACAAAAAATTCAAATCAAAAACTTTGCTTCAAACCTTAAGAGAATGCTCTGAGATGGCCATGGAAGAACAGGTCACAGCCCTGCAACAAACCTTTGAAGAGTGGAAGGGAAAGAATGAGCAAATTGACGATGTATGCGTAATTGGTATACAAATTCTTTAGCAAGCCGTACCTTTGCGGCGAATGCACAAGAAAATTGACATACGAAAGCTTTCCGAGCAAGAGCTGATAGAGACGCTTGAATCTATGGGTGAGAAAAAGTTCAGAGGTAAGCAGGTTTACGAATGGCTCTGGACCAAGCGCGCGCGAAGCTTTGATGAGATGACTAATCTGTCAAAGCCTTTGAGAGACAAGCTTGAAGAAAGATTTTCCATTCATGTCATTGAAATTGCCGATAAGCAGATCAGCGACGACGGCACTATTAAATACGCTTTCAAATTAAAAGAAGGCCACGTGGTTGAAGGGGTTCTCATCCCTACCGAGAATAGGACAACGGCCTGTATTTCTTCGCAGGTGGGTTGCAGCCTGGCTTGCAAATTCTGTGCTACTGGTAAACTCAAGCTGATGAAAAATCTGGAAGCTTATGAAATTTACGACCAGGTTGCTGAGATATACAAAGATGCTGAAATTCTCAAGAGCAAGCCTCTTTCCAATATCGTTTATATGGGCATGGGAGAACCTCTCTTGAACTATAAAAACATGCTCTACTCCACAGAGCAAATTGGCCATGACAAGGGCCTAGGAATGTCTCCCAAGCGAATTACCGTTTCCACTGCCGGTATTGCCAAGATGATCAAAAGATTGGGCGACGATGATGTGCGTTTTAATCTCGCTCTTTCGCTTCACGCTGCAAATGATAAAAAGCGGAATGAAATTATGCCCATTAACGAGAGTAATAATCTGGAAGTACTTGCGGAATCACTGAGGTACTTTTATCGCAAAACGCGCAGCAGGGTAACTTTTGAATACATTATTTTCAAGGATTTCAACGATACCATTGAAGACGCAGCCGAGTTGGCTGAATTCGCAAAATGCGTTCCCTGTAAGATTAACATCATTGAATACAACCCCATAGACGATGGGGAGTTTCAGCAAGCCGACATGGATAAGGTTGACGACTTTGCCGATTTTCTGGAAAGCAAAAATTTGATTGTAAATATTCGTCGCAGTCGCGGTAAGGACATTGATGCCGCCTGCGGGCAGCTGGCCAATAAGAATAAGGCTGCGCTGAAGGCCTAAAAGCCTACCCCGATTTTTACACCTACATTAAATCCCCATCGCCACTCATCTACTTCCTGGTAAAAATATGTTTCCGGATTGTGGATGTCTTCTGCACGAATAATAGATAAGTCGGCATATCTCAGGGCAACTCCAAGGTAGAAATCTGCAAAAATATTTGTGTTCTGTGGCAAAGCCTGAAAGCCCACATTTACAAATCCGGAAGTGAACTTTCGCGTATCGGGAAAGGAATCGCCAGTAAGGGCTCCAGAAGTATCAATGACCGAGTACGTGAGATCGTATTGTCGGATGTTTCCTCCGAGCTCCAGGTACGGCCCGATTAATTCTGGTGAGTCTCTCAGATATCTCCTAAATGAAAGCGTGAATGAATAACCAGTTTCAATACTGACGTTTTGACCCAAATCATCAAGGGTGTAGTCTATTCGGCCAGCAAAGTAGTTTCGGCGGGTAATTCCTAATCCGGCTTCAATACTCCAGTAGTTTGATAATATCCGTTCGTAAATTAATTCGTACTCGCCTATCACAATTTGAACGGGATCGATCTTAATTGCATTTCTAACTGCGTAGACAGAGTCAGGCTCGTAGGCATCTTCAAAATCTAAATTTTGACCTATCATGAGTTCAGGGAGGAAAAACAGAACAAAGCAGATATATTTGTAGGATAGCCAGTGAGGCACTGTTCTTGTAATTGTGTACTCGGCTAATATAAAATTTTTATGCTCCGGAGAATTTCCCTTATTCCGTTTCTGAAAACAGTGTTTTTCATTACGCTCTCAAGTTTTCTTTACGCTCAACCTGCCATTCAATGGGGGCCAGAAGTAGATATTGAAAAAGGCGACGATCTACTGGAGCTTTTTGGCCATTCTGACGAATTCTTTTACTCGATCATTGATACTCGGAAGAAAAGAGATGGATTCTTAATTGAAAAAATTAGCGTAGATAGCCTCCGTGTAATGAGCTCCAAGAAA
>Ga0207419_1001529_pt1 | contig 17071 bp, 17 predicted proteins | sample ElkSloMetagenome_4_FD_184723 | JGI IMG/M metagenome (GOLD analysis project Ga0207419, IMG submission 184723) | Hot spring microbial communities from Elkhorn Slough, Monterey Bay, USA - MD2A (version 2) | ecosystem: Environmental > Aquatic > Marine > Intertidal zone > Estuary: Microbial mat ...
CAAGACGTATCGTTTTGGGAAGCCCCCCCATAAGATCTCGTCCTCGAACCTCCATATATTCATCATTAACCTGTGCCATAGCTGAACCAATCTGTATTTTTATATCCTCCGCTGTTCTTTCTCCAATAGCCAATCCATGTTCTCGTTTAATATAATCAGAAATGGCCTGATCAAAACGATTCCCCCCTACCCGAGCACTATTGACCGCCACGACTCCTCCCAAAGAAATAACGGCAATTTCCGATGTTCCTCCGCCTATATTAATAATCATATTCCCCTGCGCTTCGTGAATAGGAATTCCAGCACCAATAGCTGCAAGGATGGGTTCTTTGACAACATAGGCCTGCTTGGCTCCTGCTTTGCTTGCAGCATCTACTACCGCACGCCTTTCTGTAGAAGTAATTCCTGCTGGTATGGACAAAACGACCTCCGGTCGAAAAAAACGAAAACGTCCACTTGCCTTATTAATAAAATACCGAAGCATAGCCTCTGTTGCACGATAATCAGCAATCACACCATCTCGAAGAGGTCGCGAAGCTACAATAGTGTCTGGCGTTCGCCCAAGCATTTCTTTTGCCTCATTTCCCACAGCCAAAACACGTTTTTCAGCCAGAGAAACAGCGACAACAGAAGGCTCATTCGTAATGACGCCTCTTCCAGGAACAAAAACGAGTGTATGCGCTGTCCCCAAATCAATACCAATGCGGTGTGTAAACATACGTATATTTTATCCTTCTCGAGTAATATCTGCTCCAAGAGCTCGCAATCGTTCTTCAATTCGTTCATATCCTCTATCAATCTGATAGACATCTTCTATGCGTGTTCTTCCCTGAGCGACGAGAGCAGCAATAATAAGCGCCGCTCCCGCACGAAGATCATACGAAAAAAGTGTTGTTCCGGAGAGTGGGGTTCTCCCTATAATGAGTGCTTGATGGGGATTGAGTATGTGAGCATTAGCCCCCATTTTTTGTAATTCCCCAATATAATTAAATCGCCCTTCAAAAAGCGTATCATGAATGAGCGTTTCTCCCTCTGCCTGTGTCGCCAAAACTCCAAACGGCGCTTGAATATCTGTAGGAATTCCTGGATAAATTCGCGCATCAATTTTTCCAACAGCGCTCAATTTTTCAGGAACACAGATACCGATACCCTCTTTTTTTACATCAATCTGTGCCCCAAATTGTCGCAAGCGAAGAAGAACAAGATCAAGGTGTTCTTCCCGTGCTCCCCGAACAAAAAGAGTGCTTTTTGTTGTCGCCCCAAGAATAAGAAACGTCGCTGCTTCATTGGCATCAGGAATAATCGTATGTTCTGTATCAGAAAGCGCTTCTCGCTTTTTTCCTTCGATTACAATCGTATGTGTTCCTAGTCCCGAAATACGAACGCCCATTTTTTTCAAAAATTCACCAAGATCTTCTACGTGAGGTTCTGCTGCCCCAATCTTAATAATAGTCTTTCCCGGAAGAACACTCGCAAGCATCATGGCATTTTCCGTGGCTGTCACAGAAAATTCTTTCAATACAATAAAAGCACTCTTTCGATTTCGAGCATCCACTTTATAGACACCCCCCTCTTCTTCAATTTCTACACCAAGATCACGCAATGCATCGAAATGAATTCCCACAGGTCGAGATCCTATAACACACCCTCCTGGATGTGGAAGAGAAAAAGAATCAAATCGTGCACAAAGAGCCCCAAGAAATAAAATAGATGAACGAATCTTCTTTATTTTTGCTTCTTGCGCTTTTCTTGGGTCAATGTCTTTTGTTACAATACGAACCGTTCGCTCTCCTTCCCACGAAACATCCGATCCCATATCTTTAAGGATGTCAAGCATAACAAAAACATCCTCAATCCGAGGGACATTATGAAGAACATTTATCCCATTCGTAAGGAGTGTTGCTGCCAGAATAGGCGTGGTCGCATTTTTTGATCCGCAAACTTGGATCTCACCAGAAAGGGTTTTTCCTCCCTGAATAACGAAGCTCTCTTTATGAGGATGTTTAGATGATACTAGCATGCTTGAAGTATACGAATATATCCCCTACAAAGCAAGTACACCCCCTCAACAAAGAAGGTCTCTTTCCTATTCATGACGTAATACCATAAAAAGTTTCTTTATAGAGAAAAAGATGTGGCCTAAAAAGATTCCTTCTAGAAATATCAAAGGAAGTATTATGGCAAAAAAGAGCAAAAGAAACTCTATGAAGATATTCAGGGAATCTGATTTCTCTACAATATTCATCTGAAAAGGTATCTCTTTTATAGAAAGCGTTTCTTTGACGGGAGCTTCTATACTACCTAACACAGAAGAAGAAACTTTTGATGAAAGAGGTTCTTGTGAAGACATTTTTGTTGCAGGAATCTTTTCTAGCTTTGTTCCAAAAAGCTGAACAACAACTACTGTTTCTTCGCCTTTATACACACCTCGTTCAACAGCAACTCCTATATCTTCATATTCACTCTTCAATATATTTTTTCTATGCAGGGCACTTTCCATCCAAGCAGTATGCTGTTCTTGTGGATCCTCAAAATCAATAGCGAGATTCTCCCCTGCTAATCGATACACATACTCTACTTGTCCAAACCAATACCATGGTGTTTCCCCAGTGGGGGTATCATGAGCAAAATATTGCCTTTCAAGCATATCATGCGCCTTCAAAGAAGCTGCTTCATTAAGTTTTGTATCCACAAGCACAACATCCAAACCATGGCTCAATCGACTCTCATTAACAAGCTCTACAACTCGATTAGGGGTAATACTGTCTGCAAAAGCAACGCTAAACACACTCCCCCATCCACTCAAAAGGAGGAGAGCAAGGCTTCCTATAAAAATAAATGTATTGTATTGTGTGTTTTTCATATATCCCTTTATATAAAGAAAAATCGGGCTTTTCACCCGATTTCTTTCCTCATTACGGTGTAATTATAACACAAAATAAGCTATAAAGCAAGACCCTCTCCCTTCCTTCGATCTTTTATTTTCTTCATAAGCCGTGCATAAAAATGAAGATTATGCGCAGAAAGCAGCTGAGGCCCTAATGATTCTCCTACGCGGAAAAGGTGGCGAATATAGGCAAGAGAATATCCATTCGCACATGCATGGCAATTGCAATTTTTTTCTATACAATTTTTTTCTTCCTTATTCTCTTTTTTTCGGATATTAATTGTTTCATACCAAAAGCTCTTTCCTGCCATGTCTTCGAGTGAACATTCTTTTTCTTCTTGTGTATATCGAAATATTCTTCCATGTCGCCCCTCTCTTGTTGGTATAACACAATCAAACATATCCCATCCCAAAAGATATGACCGAACAATATCAAATGGCGTTCCTACACCCAAAGCAAAGTGTGGAACATCTTCAGGAAGCAGTGATGCTGTATAGGCCATGATTTCTTCCATAAAGACCCCTTTCTCATCTACATGTCTTGCCCCAAAGCCATATCCATCAAAAGAAATTTCTACTAAAGCATCAGCGCTTCTCTTACGCAAATCTTTATAGGGACCTCCCTGAACAACCCCAAAAAGAAGTGGTTTTTCTTTCTCTCCCAATCCTCGTTCCTTTATCTGTCGTTTATATTCTTCTTTACATCGGACTGCCCAGCGGATACTTCGCTCAACAGCTCGGTCTATATCTTCTTTTGTCGCTGTATTCGGACGAGGGTCATCCAAGCACACCATCATATCTACGCCAAGTTCAAATTGTATTGCTATGGATCGTTCGGGAGTAAGTCTATATTCCTTTCCGTCTAACGGAGAAAAGAAAACCACTTCCTCTTCCGTGACATATCCCATTTCCGGATTTTTGTGAATAAGTGAGTACACTTGGTACCCTCCAGAATCTGACAAAATAGGTTTATCCCAGCGCATAAAAGCATGGATTCCCTTTAAATCTTCAATGATTTCAGATCCTGGCTGTAAAAGCAAATGATACGTATTAACAACGAGTGCTTCTATTCCTGTTTCTTCTATGGACTGAGTAGTCATTCCTCTCACCGTAGCTCGTGTTGCATCCGGCATAAAAAACGGAGTTTGTAATTCCCCGTTTTTTGTTTGAAGAAAAAGTGTTCGATAACCTTCATTCATTTCCCTGTAATTACCATCGAAGATTTCGAGTTTTAAGATCTTCTATCGAAAAAGAAATATCTTTATCAATGAACATATCTTTGCCCGAAAAATTTATTCCTGTAAGTATTACTGCGGAAGTATTTTCTTGGTACGCCTGCGGGGTAAAGCGGATTTCAAATCCAATATTTCTTGCACTTTCATACACGCCTGTTCCCGCCTTTACTTCACCTAAATCCCAAATAATACTCCTTCTTCTTTCATCAAAAGAAACTGTCTCTTTGTCGATCTCATCAAGAAAACCTTCCCAACTCACTTCCGATGGTATACTTAATTCTAACTGAGTATTCGTAACATCATTATAAGGATTTTGCAAGGAAATATTCACATCAAGAATAACTTCTTCTCCTTCCTTAAAGGATATTTCACCCAGTGGTGTCTGAGAAACTTTTTCTTCAACGGCAATATCCACATCCACAAACGTCTGAAGTTTGAAAGAAACAGCATCACGACCCGCAACATTCTCCAATCCCAGACGACTCAAAGCATCGGGGCTATCAATGATTGCTCGAACATTCGAGGAAAAATTTCTATCTTTTTTCCCCGAAACCTCTATTCGAGGAAGGACAGGGAGAGAAAAAGTTATTTTTCCTGTTTCACCAGGAGAAAGGTCACTGAGTTCAGGGATATCTGATGCTCTCCATGTTATTGTTTTTGTTTCGTCATTCCAATTTCCTCTTGGAAGCCGAAAAGCATCATAATCCCAAATATCTCCATCAAATATAACTTGCGCAATGGCACTTGGAAGTCCTATTTCACCTTCATTTTTATATGTTAATTCAAAAGGAAAGTCTTGCTCAACACGGGCGATATTCTCTTCTTCCAAAGAAGTAAATTCAATGGCCATGAGCGAAGGCTTTACAGCCGTTATAGCATCTTGAGAGGCAAGAGCATAGAAAGTATTATCTCCTTGGAGATAGCCCAACTCAACTTTTATACTTCCCTTTGAATTCGCTGGTTGATAATAAGCCCCTCTGATACGAATCGCACCTGATTCACCTGGATCAATCGATCCAAGATACCACAAAGAACGTGTAAGCTCTGTTTCTGAAACTTGAGGCTCTGTATTTAGAAGAGAAAATCGATCCGAAAGAGTTGCTACTATACGAGCATTATAGATAGGATTAATGGTATTATTTGAATATTCAATAATATACTCTACTTGCTCGCCTGGAGTCGCTTCCAGCGTACCGTTAAGATCAAGCGCAACAGAAGAGTTCGTGAGTGTTACGGGGTGCTGCATTTTCTTTTCAAAACGACCATCTCCCGTTGTTGTAGAGTATCGCAAGAAAAAATCCATATACATCACCTCATCAGCGGAACCAAAAAAACTTCCAGAGATATCAAGAGGAATATTTTCCTTTGCCTTAATTTCTCCAATCTGAATTTGTCCTTTTTGTGAGCCCTCTTGAACAGAAAAAATATCTTTTTGAGGACGAAAACCTGCTGGATACTGTACTACAAGAGAAACATCCTCTAAAACACTCCTATTCTTATTGTCAATATGTATTGCAAAATGAACATTTTCTCCGCTTCCTACAGCATCAATTCCATCAATTGCGATTTGCACTCGATCTTCATCAAATGACCATTCTCGAACTAATCCAAAAATAACAGCCACCACTGAGATGAACCCAATAAAACTCAAAGCTAATATTCCCACAAGAATACCTTTCTTTTTTCGTTTCTTAATTATCTCTTCTCGAGCCTTTTCTTTTTCTTGTTCTTCCAAAAGATGTCTTTCTTTTTCCAGGATACTTTCAGGACTTTCTTTATTTTTTTCAGCACTATCTTGTGAATGGATATTATAAGGATTTGAACGATGCCGATCGCCTTCAATAGTTGTTTCTCTTTTGTAGAGCTCTTCTTGCGTTCCTTTTAATCCCATAATCGTTTCCTTAGCTATTCCTTATTCCTCAAAGATACTGTCATCTCAATAGGTGTTTTCGCAGCTTCATCAGCAGCATCTTCTTGCGATACAAGATTCATCAAAATAGTCACAAAACCCCTTTGTGAAGACGAAGTTTCAACAACATCAAATGTTCCCTCTACAGTTTTTTCTACGAGAACCCCTGCCGAACCATTAAGTGTTGTTGATGCGTCGCAATCTGAGCGACCCCGCTCTCCTGGCGTAGTTAAGTCAAACTGAGCAAATTGTTGTGTAAGCTTCCCATCACCTGTAAATCTATATTCTATACAATCCTCCTGAAAATAATCATAAATACGAAGCGTACTCACTTGTCCTGTTGTTAATGGATCAACAACAGCACCACTTCGAACAGATTTTGCTATAATATCCACAGCAATCTGTGCTTTTTCATGCGTTTCCCGAATACGATCAAACTGTGATTTTGTACTCACCATTCGAGAAAAAAGCTCTACCGTCGTTGTCATAACCAATGCAAAAATAGAAATAGCAATAATCATTTCCAAAAGACTCACTCCAGATGTATTCTTTTGTAATCGTTTTGACAAAATTCCTCGAGAAAAAAACGATGCTCTCATATATAATTCTCTTTATGTATACAAAAAGTTCCTATGGATTATTAATAAGCTCCATAATGGCAAAAACGCATCTATCCGCCACCGTACACGCAGCTGTAGTATCAGGAGGTTCAACTCCTCCCCAAGAAACAAGACTTATGACCTTTCTATCATCATTAGTCATTGCATCAGGAAGATCATCTATATGCTCTTCAATTACAATAATCTTTCTTTGAAAACGTGTTGTCTCATCACTTGAATTATGTGTAAATCTTCCAGGAGTAGTTCCATTTGGCGCATAATACAAAGAATAATCTCCAGGCGTATCTACCATTTCAACAACTGATGAACTATTAATAGAAACTTTTTTATTGCCGCTAGTAATCACTGTTAAATTCCCTTCTGCTGTATCAGCAATATTACGAACAAGTTCTATACCTTCTTGAGCCAAAGAGTTTGCTGTCGTCTGAGAACGAATAGAAAGAATCCTTGATAAACTATCACTATAAAGAGCCATTACACCAATAAGACCAATAGTCAAAACAGCGATAGCCACAATAACTTCGATAAGTGAAAATCCTTTGGTATCTTTTTTCTTTGTTTTTCTGCGCATATTTTTTATATAACCACTAACAAGAAGTCTCGCCCATCTCCTCTACATTTCCTCCAGAAGAAACACAGACATGATATTCTATTCCATCTTTTTCCAATATATACTCAGCTGATGCATTCTGAGCCCCACCTACATACAATTTTCCATTCGGAACTTCGAAATAGAGATCTGGCAAAGTTCCCGAAAGAACAACACCATTTTCAAAAGATTTTATGTCACGCAAAGTGACTGGATTACCTGACGCTGTTGACCTACCATAAGCAGCACCGTTACAACCTGTCCCTGTCCGCGTGTCAGCGTCACTTTTTATAATTACAAAAAATCGATAATCATCCATCCATTTCCTCATCCCAAAACCACAAATAGGCTCCGTTATTCCAGGAGGCACAGCTCCATTTAAAACGGTTCGTTGCAAAGATCGAATATCGGTAGCAAGCTGGCGACTTGCATTCTCTAAGTGTTTTTCCGTACGACCAGAAGATAGGCTTACAAAAAGAACACTCGACATGATACCGATAATCGCTATCACTGCCATGAGCTCAATAAGAGAAAATGCTTTTGTATTTTGTTTCATAAAAATATGTTTTTAGTATACATGTTTTTCTTTACCATGGCAATACAAAAAGAAGTCCTATAATCTCTCCCAGAAAAAGCATTATAAGCATTCCCGCAAGAAGGAATGGAGCAAAAGGGACTTGTGAAGAAAGATTCTTCTTGCCAAAGGCAATGTGTATGAGTCCATAGATTGACCCCAAAACAAAAGCAAGTACCAATGCTCCATACGTATCCCCTCCCAAAAGAAGTCCAATGGCAAAGGCGACATACGCATCCCCATACCCCATCCAACGCTCATGAGAAATCACACTGAGAAGATAAAAAAAGGTAAAGGCGAGGAGTCCCGCTATCATCCCCTGATAGAGCCCAAGATCCCAGAAACTTCGGAAGGAAGAAAAAGAAAGGTAGTCCAAAAACATGGTAAAGATAATGATATAGGCAATCATAATCCACATAACGGTCATAGGGATTTCATAATATTTCGCATCATAGAGAGCGATAATAAGAGCAAATGTCACCACTCCCAGAACAAGCATCGTCTCTGACCAAGAAAGAGGATCAAGAGCATCAAAAAATATCCACCCCACAAGAGCAAAAAGTATTCCTGTTCCTACTTCCACCAAAAGATAGCGTGGAGAAATACTATCACGACACGTTCGACATTTTCCTCGAAGGACAAGGAAACTTATTACCGGAATATTATCAAACCACGCAATTTGCTTGCGACAATTGCGACAATACGACCGTCCCATAAGGGTTTCTTCTGTCCTGATTCGCGCCAAAACCACATTGAGAAAACTTCCCAAAATAAGACCCACAAAAAAGAAAAGTGTTACCATATATATTTCCTCACTATTCTTCTCTTATCATACCATACTCTTTTATTTTGGAGAACTTCGGAATCCTTTTCTCAAAAAATGTAAAAAGGAACTTCTTTTTTGCAAAAAGAATCAATCACCTACCACACTCTTTGCAATTTCTTTACAACGCTCCAAAAAAGGTACTGTAAAAATAGCGTCAATCAAAACGTATTTCCCAAGAGAAAAAATTTGGAAAAGTGCGCCCTCAATAGAACAGCTTCACTAAAAAACTCCTTCGCATCCACGAGGAGTTTTCTCAAAAAGTTTTCACGCGAACATTTTCTTCTTTTAACATCCCCATGCTTGCACACCTTCCATCTGAAAGGTAGTTGTGCAACCGCCTGATATATTTGTTGTTTCTATCTCTGCTGTCCAATTCGTATTAGTGGAGCAATCTGGCTGGTCAGAAAAAGAAACTCCCGAAGGGAATATTTGACCATCTGCATGTGTAGCATCCCCACTCCAAGTTCCTCCAAGACAATCAGATATAGTCGCCCCTAAAATACTTGAAACTTGTGACTTAAACTCTGCAATACGCGCTGATTCTCGAGCCTGAGAAAGACTGGCCAATACAATAGAGGCGAGAATACCAATAATCGCAATAACGATCAAAAGTTCGATAAGGGTGAATCCTTTGTTCATAAATATAATCTCGAATAAATACCAGAAAATACATTTTCAAGATTACCTCAATAACCCATATCCCTACTCATAACATCAACGAATGAGTAGGGAAGGGGCTATTCATCAAATAAACGAAATTATATGAATAGCTTAAAACAAGAACTTTTACACCAATCTAGCAACCTGCATATGTTGTTCCTGCTTCTGTAATTGTAGCAGTACAAGTAGAGGCAGAATACTCAGCTTGGGCAGTTGCTGTTATATCACTAAAGCCACCATCTGATGAACAAGCGCCACCAGCATCAACAGAAACTCCACCAGGGACAGTCAATGCGCTCACATCGCTAGTATTATCACTATCACACTCAAGCAATAAGGCTGGTCCAATACTTGCAGCGGCTGATTTAAAGCCAGAGTCTTGTGCTTTTGTTCGAGCGCCACTCAAACTTACCAATACAATAGAGGCGAGAATACCAATAATCGCAATAACGATCAAAAGTTCGATAAGGGTAAATCCTTTTTTATTCATATTTTTTTTCATATCTTCTCACCTCCTTTCTTTTTATTTTTTAATCTTTTCTCTCCTTTTTTATATTATCACATATACTCCCTTTTTCCAAAAATATATCCCCTCATTTTACCCTATGGCCGTAGCTGAGATATTATAAATCGGAAGAAGAATTCCTACTACCATAATGGCCACGCCAATACCCAAAAGTACGATGAGCATTGGTTCTATGAGGGTTGTCAGGTTTCGTGCGATAGCATCAGCCTGCTCGTCATAAAATCGAGTAACGCTTTTGAGTGTTTCTTCTGTCTGTCCTGTTTCTTCACCTATTTCAAGCATTTGCGAAACAATAGGAGGGAATATCTCACTTCTTTGAAAAATAACACTAATATTTCCTCCCTTCTTTACTTCGTCTGCTGCTTCAAGAATCACCTTTTCAAATTCACTATTCCCCACGACGCTTGCAACAATATGAAGTGAGGTGACGACAGGAATGCCTCCAGCAAGAAGTGTCGAGAAGTTATCTGAAAATCGAGCGATATACATATAATTAAGAAGGGGTCCCACCACAGGAAGCTTGAGCTTAATGCGATCCCACTCTCTTTTTCCCACAGGAGTATGGATATAATAGAAACTAAAACCGATAACAGCTACCATGGCCGCAAGAACTACCCACCAATACGCTTTCATAAAGTCCCCTACCCACATAAGAAGCTCTGTGTACCATGGTATTTCAGCATTCATATCTCTAATGATTGAAGTAAGGTTTGGAAGAATAAACGTAACTACAAGAAAACCCACAATAATTGCAGCAGAAAGAACAAATCCTGGATACATCAAAGCTCCCCGAATCTTTGAAGTAAGACGATAATTTTTTTCTAGGTTATCGGCAATATACTTTAGTGACTGATGAAGGTGTCCTGAAACCTCTCCTGAACGAATCATACTTACCATAAACGGCGTAAATACTCGAGGATGTCGAGACATACTCTCAAACATCGGCGTTCCATCTTCGATATCATCAGCGACTTCTTGCATAACACGTTGAAGATGTCGATTGGATATCTGTTTTTGTATTACACGGAAGGATGTTAGGATGGGAACCTTTGCACCAATCAGGGTTACTAATTGTCGAAAAAGAATAACTAAATCCGTCGCCTTTACTCCCTCCCAAAGATAACTTAATTCCTCAATAGTTTGATTTTGTCTCACGCGCTCCATAGATATAACAGAGAGTCCCTTACTTTGGAGAAGGTCTGTGGCGCTTCTCACATCACGAGAATCCACTATTCCTGTTTTTTTCTTCCCTTGTTCATCCTTGGCAATAAAACGATATTTCATAAAGATGGCCTATTAACAAAATAAATATAATTATTCTTGAATCAACATTTTAAAATAATCTTTGTTCTTTGCATAACGAAAAGCACTGTCTGTGGAAATAATTCCTTGTTGAACAAGACTTGCGAGCGACTTATCAAGAGAAACCATGCCCTGATTGGAATTTGTTTCAATAACATTATCAATTTGAAAGGCTTTATTTTCTCGAATAAGATTTTCTATGGCATTATTTTTAAACATAAGTTCTACCGCTGGAACTCTTCCCCCATCGATACGAGGAATGAGTCGTTGTGAGATAACAGCGACGAGAACACTTGCGAGTTGGGATCGTATTTGGTTTTGCTGATGGGCTGGAAAAACATCAACAATACGATCAATTGTTTGTGCACTATCATTCGTATGAAGGGTTGCGAAGATAAGATGCCCTGTTTCTGCTGCGGTCATGGCGATTCCAATAGACTCCAAATCTCGCAATTCCCCCAAAAGTACTACATTAGCATCTTCACGAAAGACCGCGTGGAGCGCCTTGGCAAAACTTTCCGCATCCTGCCCGACTTCACGTTGTGAAATGATGCATCGATCTTGTTCATATACATATTCTATAGGATCTTCTATAGTAATAATATTCTTATCTTCATTGTGATTGATATGATCAATAAGTGCAGCAAGTGTTGTTGATTTTCCATGACCAACAGGACCTGTAACGAGAACCAATCCTTGGGTATATTTTGTCACATCATAGAGCATCTTAGGGATATGTAATTCTTCTAATGTACGAATCCCTCTCGTAATAAGACGCATAGCAATACTCGTAAATCCTTGCTGATAGAAAATATTGACACGAAAACGAGCCTTTCCTTCGAAATCATAGGAAAAGTCTACTTGACCATCTTTAACGAGAATCTCTTTATTTGGTTCACTAAGAAGAACACCAGCAAAAGCCGTTGTGTCTTCTGCTTGCAAAATACCCTCTTGCGTTATCGGATAGAGTTTTCCATCCACTCTCAAAGTCGGGTATCTCCCCACAACAAGATGAAGATCCGAGGCGCCTTGTTGGGGAACGAGGCGAAGCAAGCTTTTTATTTTTTGTTCAATGTGAAGTCGATCCATGTAGCGTATTTCTTTATCTCTTATAGTATCACACTTGCTTATCAAATAACATATTTACCTTGGTAACAATTTCCGATGGTGTGAAATGTGATTTTATAATATACCCTTCTACGCCCAAAGAAAGGGCTTTTTGAACATTTTCTTTTTCTGAATTATTCGTTAACATCAAAATAGGAATTGTCTGAAAGTCTTCTCGAGACTTTACTACCTCCAAAACTTCCATACCGTCCATGTAAGGCATCATAATATCAAGAAGGATAATATCAGGAACACCTTTTTCAAGATGAGCTAATGCCTCTCGTCCATCCGCAACAACATCAACGACATATCCCTCGCTTTTGAGTCGCGTTCTATACACATCACTCACAAAAACATCGTCTTCAGCGAGAAGTATTTTTTTTTGGTTTTTCTCCTTTTCCATATAATTATATTCTTTTTTCATAATTTATCCTTTATCATCTTCCATATCTCCACCTACAGATGCTTTTCCTTCCGTTACACGCTCTACCTCTTCAAGCGTGGTAAATCCTTGGAGCGCTTTGAGGAGACCATCTTGTTTCATAAACATCATTCCTTGTTTTTGTGCCTGTTTTTCAATCATAGCATCTGAAACATGCGGTTGCGTCATCATAGCAGCTATTTCATCCCCCACTTCCAATACCTCGTAAATAGCGAGTCGCCCCTTATAGCCCGTATCTCCACAAGCGTCACACCCTTTTCCTTTATAAAAAACAAGTTTTTTACTCAAATCAACGTCATACTCCTTTATATCTTCTGGATCGAGTAATTGTAATGTTTCTTTGATAGAAACTTCAATCGTATCAGAAATTTCAATTGCTTGTTTACAATCCTTGCAGATTCTTCTTACAAGACGCTGTGCAGCAACCACGCGAAGAGAGGATGCGAGAAGGAAACTCTCTAATCCCATATCAATGAGTCGAGGAATGGCACCGATAGCTGTATTCGTATGGAGTGTTGAAAAAACAAGGTGTCCCGTAAGAGCAGCGTGGATGGAAAGTTCCGCTGTTTCACTATCACGAATCTCTCCTACCATAATAACATTTGGATCTTGACGTAAAATAGAACGAAGTCCTGAGGCAAATGTGTACCCAATTTCTGGGCGCACCTGACTTTGATTTATTCCCTCAAGATAATATTCCACAGGATCTTCCAGTGTAATAATATTGGTTGTAATTTTATTAAGCATTCTTAAAAACGTGTAAAGCGTTGTCGATTTTCCGGAACCCGTCGGACCCGTAATGAGAATAATTCCATAAGGTTCATGGATCCTCTTATTAAAAATCTTGAAATTTTTCCCTAAAAGACCAAGAGATTCCATATCACTCAAGCCACTGTCTTTATCTAACACACGCATCACTACCTTCTCCCCTTCAATAACAGGGAGAGACGAGACGCGGAAGTCAATTCTCTTTCCTCCATTTTCCATGCGAAATCTTCCATCTTGTGGTTTTCGTTTCTCATCAATCTTGAGATTAGATAATATCTTAATACGAGCAACAACAGCCCTTCCAACTTCTTTGGGAAGAGTAAGAGAGGCATGCAAAATACCATCCACGCGAAAACGAACTCGGTATTCTTTCTCAATGGGTTCGATATGAATATCACTCGCTTTTCCTTCTATAGCATGCTTTGCGATGACATCTACCAACTTTGCTACAGGAGCATCTTGATAACTTGTGACCTGAGACGTATTTTTATTTTGCTCAAAGGTAACATCTTCGTATTCTTCTTTTTCGTCTTTGAATGTCTTTACTACGTTTTCAAGAACCTTTTCAGTGGATTCATATCGCTGAATAACCTTGCTAATGAGACTTCTATCCGCAGAAACAACTTCAAATTCCACTCCCTCTTTTCGAGCCAGAAACCGAAGAACATTTAATGCTTGAATATTCTGAGGATCCTCAATAGCAACTCGAACAATGTTTCCTTCTCTTCCAATAGAAACCATTTGATATTTTTGAGCTGTTTCCTCAGGGATAATACGCAAAACAGAAGCTCCTATGTTTTTCTCATCAATATCCGTTATATGAGGAATGAGAGAAGTTGTTTCTTTTTCCTCATCATCTTCTTTTTGTATTGTTGTTTTTTGTTGTCTCATGAACGAAATATTTTCCAAAGAACCCTATTACCATGGAAATCAATATTGCTTATGAAGGAGCAAAAAATGGATTTTCTCGACCCCCCTTCTCAAATTCAAGATCCTTCAATCCCCCAATAGGGAATACTTCATCTCCTTGTTTCACAACTGTCAAATCATCCATTGACCTCTTTTTAAAGTCTTCTAAAATAACTTCTGGCGTTGCCAATGAATTATTTGCATAAGAGAAGCGTAATACTATATCGGAAACAAGCGCATCTGCATCAAATTGTTCATCTTCATTTTGGTTAATAGTTGTTTCCACAATCTGAACATCACGCTCAAGAGAAGCAATATTCCTAAAAAATTGCTTAAAGCTTTCATAAGAACCAACATTCTGGATAGAGACCTCAAAATACTTCTGCCTTAGTGCATTTTTTCCAATCGTTTCTTCTGAGGAGGTGACTCTTTGAGAGGTGCTCTTCACAGTCTCTCCTGAAGAAGCAACATCATTAATAAAAACTCCTGAATTTTGCCCCACCAAAGATAAAGCATTAAGAACACGATCTTCTTTCCCTTCTTCTGGAAGATAATTATAAGCCAATGTAACATTTGTAGAGTCCTCTTTGAAAGCCTGTGCAAGGTTATCTACATTGGTCATTTTTTCTTCAAGATCTGTTAACATCTCCTGAGCCTGTTTTAGGTCCTCTTTATTTTTGCCCATATCCTCATACGAAGGAATGAACCATTGAAAAACCACAAAAAATACGCCAATAATAGAAAGAATGAAGAGTGCTATTCGCAACATAAGCTTTTGTTATAAATAAAAAATGTATTATATTTTTACGATCCAAGAGTAACGTGAACTTCCGCAACTAATCCACGCTCTTCTTCTAATTTTAAAGATATTACTTCTACTGAAGAGAATTGCTCCGAATCACGAAAAGCCGTGATTTGTCGTGAAATGCCATCAAGAAAATCAGCAACTACTGTCAATTGCATTCCCCTTTCTTCTGTCGTAAATGTATATGTTTCGATAACAGCATCCGGAACAACTACTTGTTCTAGAACTCCTAATTGTTTCAAAATATCTTCCGCTCTCCCCCCTGAATTTTGCATTGCTTCCAAACGTAAATATACATCATTCGTTTCAATCATCATTTCTTCATCAAGACTTGCCCGCATTTGTTGAGTTTCGTCTTTTACATTTGTGGTTTCATTTTTTATAGATTGATTGTACGTAAAAAGACCTCCATAACCAGCACAAACAAGAACAAGAAGAAACAACATCCCAAAAAGAGCTTTGTCAAAAGGATCTTTCCTCTTCTTTTTTTTCGAAGCACTTTCTTGATAAAGATTAATGGAATCTCCCATACGCTATTTGTATTTTATATATTTAATTTCTTACAATATTTATTTCCGAGCACTCACATCCCACAAACGTTTTTATAAAGACACTCCTATTCACTCTTTTCATTCTATCACATTCCTCGTCGAAAATCATCAACCCCTCGTAATGCCAATCCAATGGCCACAGAAAAAGAACCATCTAACTCCTGAATATACGGACTGAGTTGCTTGTCATACTCAATATGTCGCCAACAATTTCCTCGCTCAACCTTTCTTTGAAGTCGTTCTTCAAAAAATTCATTAATCCCCATCATACCAGCCGTGCCTCCCGAAAGAACTACTTTTTCAATATGCCTTTCTCCGTGCTTTTTTTCATAAGAAGAAATAATTCTTTGTGCTTCTCCCAAAACAACATCCAAACTAGCAAAAACGAGAGAAAATTCTTTTTTCCGAAAAAGATTTTCTTTTCCCTTTTTAATAGCATCAGCGCGAACAGCGGAAACATTCATACTATCAGCAATTGTTTCCGTAATCCCCCTTCCACCAACATCTATATTACGACTAATCCGAACTATTCCATTACTTGCAAGAGCGAAATTACAGATACTATGCCCTATGTCAATAATAAGAACATCTCCCTCCTCGGACGCAGCTAAGCTTCTTACAAGTGAAAAAGATTCTAGCTCAATAGCATGAATATCATATTGTGCTTTTTTAAAATGAGAAGTAACTAGGCCTACATCACTTTTAAGAGCGGCTACGAGAAGAACTTCTTGAATATCCCTTCTTTTTGGCTTTTTCTTTTCTTCTTTCTCTCCTTTTATTTTCAGAACACCTAAGGAGCTTTTCTTCTCTATTTGCTGAATCACCTCCCAGCTCAAAGCAATGTCTTCCATTTCTGCGGGAATATATTTATGCGCCTCAAATCGAACTGCCTGCTCAAGCTCCTTTTCGCTCATAAAAGGAAACTCCAAAAGCGCTACCAATCCATTTGAACTTGGCAAAGATACGTATAACCGAGTCGCCTTTACTCGCATCTCTTGAAGAAGTGCTGAGATAGCCTTATGAATAGCTGGTGCTGACTGAGCATCCATAGCAGCATCTCGAATCGTCACACTTCCATAATTCGTCAAATAAGCCTTTTGATCTTTATAGCTTAACTCAACAGCTTTAATCGATGAGGTTCCAATATCCACACCGAGAAAAACATTTTTTTTCATCAATTGAGCAAAAAATTTCATATTTGTTTTTTGGAGATAACCATAATTGTTTTAAAGATATCATATTTTTAAAAAACCCACAATATCATGCAAAAGATGAGATACATCGGTAACACTCCGAATCCTGGCAAAATTGATAAATTTTTGCGAGAATCTGAAGTTATCTTGTAATTCTCATGTATATGC
>Ga0207419_1001532_pt1 | contig 17033 bp, 15 predicted proteins | sample ElkSloMetagenome_4_FD_184723 | JGI IMG/M metagenome (GOLD analysis project Ga0207419, IMG submission 184723) | Hot spring microbial communities from Elkhorn Slough, Monterey Bay, USA - MD2A (version 2) | ecosystem: Environmental > Aquatic > Marine > Intertidal zone > Estuary: Microbial mat ...
GATATCATTTGACAGTACCGCAAAAAAAATGGTTTTGATCTCGTTGAGGCCCTTTAGTTTTTGATGTGCTATGGCGAGTTGTTGATTCATTTCGCTCAGTTCTTTCTTTTGCTCCACAATCTTTTGAAAGTAATCATAAGATTGCAACGCCGCCCTTGCCCGAGACAGCAACTCCATTTTTTCTACTGGTTTTTTAATGTAGTCTGTTACGCCTTTTTCAAAAGCCTTAGAGAGATCCTTGGGTGCTACCATAGCGGTAACCATAATCAGAGGTATGTCTTTTACTGTAGGGTTGGCCCTTACTTTTTCTAAGAGTTGTAAGCCTGTCATTCGGGGCATCATCCAATCGGCAATGATCAAATTAGGGTTTTTCCGCAAAATTAGTTCATAGGCAGTTTTGCCGTCAGGCGCACCAACTATAACATATTCGCTGCCCAATTCTTTAAGAAATTTTAAATTGGTTTGTAAGGAGGCCTGTTCGTCATCAGCCAAAAGTATGGTGTAGGGCATGTTATAATTTACAGTTAAAAAAACTTGGCGCTATTCGCTTACTTGAATTTAAATGTAATAAAACTAATCTGAATTTAGGTAAAGATTTAGCATTAGAATTGGCTCATTGACTATTAAAAAGTAGATATTTAGTCTATTAGCCACAAATTTTTTGTTAAATACCATAATTCCCTTTCGTATGATGCCACTTAGTAAAACTTTATGTTTGAGGATTGACGCAATATAATTGGTGGTAAGGGGTAAATAAACGACCACTTCATATAAATTTGCACACAGACATCATCTGACTATCGCGGTGGAGTGATATTTTTTAAGGTACAATTGCCCATGAGATTGAAGAAGTTTGCGATATTTTTTATTGCCATTATAGTTTTTGGCCATTACTCAAACGCCCAAGACTGCAAAGCTGAGCAAATTTTTAATACTTTAAAAGTAGAATGCTTGCCTACGGGTAGTCATTTGTATTGCGTTTCTCTTGAGGTAAGTGATAAAACCGATGCAAATGGCAACGCCTTAAGGCATGTATGGTTCCTAGGCGATGGCAATATGAAACCCGGACCAAAAATAGAACACTGCTATTCTGAGTATGGCGAGTATGATGTAATATTGGTGAGCAGTAGAACTGTAGGAGACATCACTTTTAAAGATACAACGCATTATCCTTTAAATGTCGGAGAAATCGCTTTGATTCAAGAGATTAAAGAAGATAGGTTCCAGTATTTTTTTGATGGCTCTAGCGCTTTTATCAATAAAGACTATGAGATTATAAACTACTATTGGGATTTTGGAGATGGGCACTATGGTTGCGAAATGCTGGTGAGCAATCGCTATACCCAAGCAGGAGAATATGAAGTGCGTTTAATGGTTGAGGGTCGCTCTAGGAGCGGTCAAAAGCGTTTTATCTGCGGCAGCAAAAAAATACAAATCCGATAGTTTGAGAGAAGGAGTGTTTTTTTGTTCTACTACGCAAAAGTGTAAATTACCCGTGGGTTGTGGTGTAAAATACATTTTTAGGCTACTAATAGGGCTGTGGGTTGCAGCGCATAGATATATCTGTATATCTATTTTGTATTACAGTACTAGAATAGTACTTACCTGTCAATCTTACATCCCAAATAAATATTGGTCTCCAATTTATTTGCCTAAGAAATATAATTAACCCTAAAAAGGCGTTTAAGGGTTGTTTAAATAATGGATATAATAAAGTTAAAATAAAAACTGCGAAGGAGCATGACCTTAAGCGCCAATCTCACCCGTTCAGTACTTACTTTTTATCACGAAATGATGAACAACGGTATTACCTTAGTATACCTAGGAGAGTTCAATCATGAGATCACAAAAATGTTTACCTCTATGGCGGAGGATGAGATGGAGCGAAAAAATGAAGAAAGGTCTACCAAAAAGAAAGTGTATCATGTAATGGTGGAAACGCTCCAAAACATGAATAAGCACTCAGACGGTATATCAGACGATAAAATAGGTAAAGGTTTGTTTATTATTGGCCGTAAAGAAGAAACCTACTATGTACTGACCTCAAACAGGATCTTGAATTCGAAAATACCAATGCTACAAAGTATGATAGAAAAAATTAACGATTCTACCATACCAGAGTTAAAGCAAATGTATTTAAAACAAATAAAGGAAGGCAAGCTATCAGATAAAGGTGGTGCAGGTTTAGGTTTGATCGACATTGCCAGAAAAACAGGTGAAAAATATCAATACCAATTTCTCCCCATAGATAATAAATATTGCTTTTTTATACTCAAAGTAGAAGTAAAAGGTGGAGATGCTCAAAAGGTAAGACGCCAAATGAGAGAGATGGACAACGCTGAAGGTGCTTAAAGCTCGAAACTTTCTCCTTTCTTAGGAATATTTACCTGTTTAAATCCTGCTTTCCTTACGTCTTGGCTTAAGGTCTCCAATGAGTCGGGTTCGCCGTGTACTAAGAAAACACCCTTATTATTTTCCACATCTTGAGATAGAATGGTGCGCATCAAATCATGATGGTCGCCGTGCCCGCTAAACGCATCTGTTTTTACCACTTTAGCTAAAACAGGTACTGACTTATTACCAATTTCTATAGTGCCATCTGCATTAACTAGTTTATGTCCAAATGTGCCCTCGGGTGTAAAGCCTACCATTAATATGGTCGTATTTGGGTTTTGTAAATTCTGTTTGATATGATGCTGTATTCTACCGCCCTCTAGCATGCCCGAAGAAGAAACAAGGATAGCAGGACCAGGTTTGCCAGAAATCTTTTTACTTTCCTCCAACTTTTCTATATAATCGAAATTCTCACCATAAAATAATTCCTTATGCTCGGCCTTGAATTCTAATGCCTCTTCGTTTAAAATGTTGCTGTACCGCTCATATACTCGATTGCTTTTCATGGCCATAGGGCTATCGGCATAAACGGGTATGGTTGGCAGTTGCTCAGTTTTAAATAGCTTGTTAATGGTAAACAAGATAGCTTGAGTTCTACCGATACTAAACGCAGGTATAAGTAGTTTGCCAGGTTTCTTTATGCAACTTTCGGTAATGTAATGTAGCAGTTCTTTTTCAGTATCTGAGCTACTTTGATGCGTTTTACCTCCGTAAGTAGCCTCACAAACGAGGTAATCGGCTTTAGGTGGCGTTGAGGGGTCAGTAAGTAGAGGATACTTTAAGCGGCCAATATCTCCTGTGAACAAAATGGATTTTTTCTCTTCGCCTTCCTCTATTTCTAAATGAACATTGGCTGCGCCCAGTAAATGGCCGGTGGGCACCATGCGCAATTTAACTGTTTTTATGAGTTGGTAGGTTTTGTCAAAATCTATGGTTTTGAGTTGCTTAAAGGCTTCTTTTACATCTTTCTCTAAATAAACTTCTTTTAGGTCAAAACCAGGTTTGTAGCTAGGGCTTTTAGATTTACGTTTATGGTATTTATTGAGTTTGATTCTATTTATGGCGGCAGAATCGTACAAAATAATGTCCATTAAAGATGCTGTCGGGCTGGTACAAATGATTGGCCCTTCAAAGCCCTCTCGTATTAAAATCGGTATTTTTCCAGTGTGGTCTAAATGCGCATGTGTTAAAATGACCGCATTGATCATACTTGCCTCAAATGGGAAACTAGAACTCGGATGTATGGGCATATCTTCTGACATTTGCTCCATATCCATCCCACAATCGATAAGTATTCTAAAGTCAGAATCGAGTTCTAGCAAGAACATACTACCAGTTACCTTTTCTGCTGCACCCCAAAACGTAATTTTCATTCTCTTTTTTTTTAAGCTACATTTATTGTAACTTCTTGTTAAATTCAAGTGCTTTACGCGAAAAATGAGTTATTCGTAAGCGCTTTTTGCAAATTATATAAAAAAGCAATTTAAAAATATGGTTGTTTCAATACAGGTTTTGTTTCAATTGTTGATTTAATTCTTTTGAAACATCCATTATGAAGTGAAAAAGCTATATTTGCAATTAACTAACTTTTAAGAAGGGAACTAGGTTCAAAACCCCCTTGACCATGAACAATAAATGCTGAAACTATGAGAGTATTTTTACTGTCATCATTTTTAATATTGCATTATTTAGGAGCAAATGCCCAGTTTACACCTAAAAAAGTAGATATGGTCACTTTTAGGGGTATCCTATCTGGAGAATACCACGATTATTTGGCCGAAAACAAAGAGTATCAAGAAAGAAGTGCGCGTTATGAGCAGCTTTCTAGGCAATATTACAGTGCTAAAAAACTCATAAAAAGTTTAGAGCTAGCTATTAAACAGCCACATATTACGCCTTACTTTAGGGAAAGAACAGCACACATTGCCAAGTTGGTTAAAAACAAAGAAACAGGCGATGTGTATAAGCAAGTAAGAGTTTATGGTATAGACTTCGCTTTGGTCTTAAACGATATCATACCTATCGTTAGATTGTATGAATGCGAGAGGATCATCGTATCTGCTGGTATAGAGCTAAAAGAGCTTGAATCGTGGGCAAAGAGTATGGCAGCCGTTTCAGAGTATTTTAAGCATTTGTTTTTAGAAGGTAAGCTAAACCAGCCCTTGAGTTATTACACCAAGGTACAATCTTACGACAAGCAAATAGACCAAGCTTATCGTAATTTTATTAAAGATGGCAACACCTTAAAAGAGAAGGGGGCTCCTCAATACAAAATTATATTTACCAATTGGCAGTCCCATCTTGAAGAGCTGCGCCTCGGAAAAGACCGAAAAGGTTTTTTCCAGATTTTAGAGAAAAAGTATGGCAATTCTATAGACAAATAGTTTGTCTGACTTCTTTGAGATTGTATGTATGAGTCTTACTGAGGGCCTCGCAGCAGTTCTTCGTACATTTCTGAATTATTAAGCACTTCAATAGCAGCTAAGATATCGGGATTGTCGTCAAAGGTAGCCTCAATTTCTCCACTCTGTAGATAGTACCTGATGGCAATCTCAAACTCCAATGCTTCTTTTATTTCCTCTTTAAAAGTGAAAAGGTCGCTTTTTTTGTTCTTTAAAATTTGGCTTTCTAGCTCATAGATTTCTGTCTCAATATCGCTGTAGCGTCTTTCTTTTTTAGAGCTTTCGATAAGTTCTGAGAGTGTTTTTTCCACTTTGGTATCATAGCCATATTCTTTGTCAGAAAGCCAATCGACAAAGGCCTTATATTCTTGATCGCTCAATGAAAATAACTTGGCCGGAGCTATGGAGTCGTGCTGGTTCCGGTAGATATTAGCATAGTCAAAAATCAATTTTTTGTCCATAAGGCTCTTGGTAATAGGGGCATAGTTAGTATGGTCAGTGATGAGTTCAGGGTCTATGCCTGCGCCATCAAAAACTTCGCGGCCATTTTTGGTTTGAAATTTTTTCCTTCTTTTTTGGTCGTCTATCACAGGATCGGTTTTGCGAGAGTAGTCGATCTCTTGTATACACCTGCCACTTGGTATGTAGTATTTTGCTACGGTCACTTTTAATTGAGAATTGTAGGAAAGCATGGTCGTTGTTTGTACCAAGCCCTTACCAAATGAGCGTTCGCCAATTACCACTCCTCTGTCGTAGTCCTGTAAAACACCTGATACAATCTCAGATGCTGAAGCACTGTTGTTGTCAATCAAAATTGCAAGAGGTACTTCGGTATCTACCGGTTCGTTTAGTGCGCGGTAATTTTTGCTCCACTCAGAGGATTTGCCACGCATGCTCACTATTTCATAACCTCTAGGTAAGAAAACATTGGTGATGTTCACCGCTTCATTTAACAAACCTCCCGGGTTGCCTCTCAAGTCTAATATAATTTTTTCTGCACCTTTTGCCTTTAGGTCCACCAAAGCATTTTTAACCTCTAAACCAGCTTTTTGTGTAAAGTCGGTCAACTTGATCATGCCTATATCCTCGTTTACCATACCGTAATAAGGTACATTGTTTTCCCTAACTTTCTCATGGGTGATTTCCATATCAAAGGTTTCTTGCTCGTTCCAGCGCCTGATCGTAAGCTTAACTTTAGACTCTGCCTGCCCTTTTAAAAGGTTTTTTATGTTAGAAATGGGCCTTTCGGCAATTTCTAATCCGTCTATTTTCACAATTTCATCGCCTATTCTCAAACCTGCTTTATCGGCTGCATAGCCTTCTAAGGGCATGGTTACGATTACCTTGCCATTTATTTTTTCCACTTCAGCACCTATACCGCCGTATTCGCCGGTGGTCATGGTGCGGTAGTCCTCTATCCTGTCTTCGGGGATGTAATTGGTATATGGGTCTAGTGAGCCCAACATGCTGTTAATGGCCTCATTGGCCAATTCGGTAGGTTCTACATCATCTACATAATACCTGTTTACTTCTTTAAACAAAGAGGCAAAAGTTTCCATGCTCTTGGCAATTTCAAAGAAGCGGTCTGAAGATTTAAAAGAAAAAAGAGCAATGGCTATGGAAAAAGCCGAAACCCAAAAAAATGCTTTAATGTATTTGCCCATTATCTGGAGATATTGGTTTAAAAAATGCGATACGAACTAGCTCAAAAAATGATTGAGTATCTATCATTTTAAAAAGTAAAAAATCTTTTAATATTTTATAATTTAAAAGTAATCAATACTATTTAAATTTCTCAGTTAATCTAAAAACAACTTATGTTATTAAAAATTCGGTAATCTAAGGGCTTTATTTAATTTTCTTGCTCGGGCTCGTCGTAAAAATATTGTATTATGTTGTAATCGTACAGTTCTTCTTTCCATTTGGGGTTGTTTTCGCTTAAATTTTGCAAGGCTTTCTCTTCTGCCATTTCGTAGGAATCTTGCCCGAGTGAGGCACCGTATACGGTTACGTTTATTCCATTGGGATCTCTGTAATAGCTCCTCACAATAATTCCATAGCCTTTTTGGCCAGTAGTAGCAATGGGTTTTACTAGTGTGCTGTCATAGCCTAGTTCAACGATTTGCCGGTAGGCTAAATTTTTTGCAGAGTCCTCGTTGGTCATGCCATACCTAAACATATAATCGCCCTTGCCTGTTTTTAGGTCCTGAAAAACGTAAACAGCAGATTGAGCGATGGCTTTCTTTACTAAACCTACATTTAAAATAAAAAAGATGGTAAGCAGTGCTGCCCTCATAAAAATTACAATTACGATGTAAACTTATTATAATGATTGTATCTACAGTAAATGGATTATCTCAATTATCAGTATAATTGCTTTTACAAAAGTAACATTTAAGTAGACGTATGTAGGATGGTAAACAGGTAGTTTAGTCAATGTTAGTTAATTATTGTGGTAAAATTAAAAAACAAGTTCATTATTAAAAATATTCATTCGTTATGATAAAATTTACGCTATCAGCTGGTGCGCTATTAACCGGGTTGGCAGTAGGTTTCGGCGCTTTTGGCGCACATGCTTTAGAAGAGTTCTTGATTGCGCAAGGCAGGCTAGATACTTACCAAACAGCCGTACAATATCAATTTTATCATGCGCTAGGCATGTTGTTTACAGGCTTGTTGCTCAAGCAATCTCCACAAGCAAAATGGCTTAAATACGCTGCTGTATGTTTATTTTTAGGCATTTTGTTTTTTTCTGGCTCTCTTTACATTCTATGTTTTACTGGTTTGGGTATTTTAGGTGCCATTACACCCATTGGCGGAGTTTTGTTTATATTTGCATGGCTTTTTGTGGCGCTTACCGTTTTAAAAAGTAACTTAGGTTAAAGTAATTTTTTGTTAGTATTCATTTTTTTTATTTACCAACACTATATTTTGCTTTGAGAAATGCCAATATAAAAAGAAATTGAAACTGAGCTGTAGGCGTGATATCTTGCCACATACATTTTATCTTGTCTGGTTAACTTACCCATCGCAACACAAAATATATCGATTAAAACTGAAGTGTATTTTTTTGCATTGCCCCGATAATACCATTAAAACCTATGTCTGGATTCAGCAATTTTTCTGATAGTAACAGCAATCAAATTTTTAATAGAGATGCTTGGGGAGTTACCACCATAGGTTTGCTCGTTTCTAGTATCATCTCTTCTATATTGCTGGGTATTTTTTTCCAGTCTGGTTTAGGCAAGTTTACAGATGGCCTAACTGGCTTGTTCGTAGCGCTTTTTTGTTTGATCATCGGCGCTTTTTTAAGCTATTTGTTCAATAGGTTTACCAAGAGTTTCCCTACTTTCTTTAAAATATCTATAGGTGCTGTTCTACTTAATTTACTTATTTTTGTTCTGTTAAGGCAAGATTTAAGTGTAGGAGCACTTTTTTTCGTAGCTTTTGGCATTGTAGTGCTTCAAGGTTTTTTAGCGGGCCTTATCTGGACCATTCTTTCTGGTAGGCTTAGGTTTATTCTTTATAAAAAGAGATTGTTCGCACGCTTTTTGGCCTTGGCAATCATACTGCTCGATATAGGCATCTATTATTTGTTTGTAGCATCTATCCAAAAAGATGAGGCCATTTACGAACCCCAACTCAATAGTAATGTACTCGAAGCCATGCCTGCTTCTACTATAGTGGCAGATAGCTTTAGAATCAGTTCTTTTTACTATGGTTCAGGAACTGACAAACAACGAGAAGCCTACCAACAAGGGGTAGCTTTTACCACTGAGGCTTTTAACTTGGCTGAGATCATACCACAGGTAAGCCCTTATTTTGGAACCGCATTTAAATGGTTTTGGGGTTTTGATGCTGCTTCTGTTCCGCTTAACGCCCAGGTTTGGATGCCCGAAACAGACAGCCTGCAACACGAGTTGGTACTAATTGTGCACGGAGGAGAAACCCTGACTTCTGATTTAGAAAATGGGTTCAATTATTTGGCGGAGTCCCTATCGAGTATGGGATTTTTGGTTGTAGTGCCAGATTTAAATTTTTTCAACGGTATATGGCTAGACTTACCCCATAAAGAAAAATTATATGCTAGGGCATTGGTATTACAGCAACATCTCAAAACGCTTGAGTCATGGAACAAAGACGAACAACACGAGATGTTCAATAAGTTCGATTCATTAGGTAGGGCTAGTATCATAGGCCATGGCGATGGTGCTGGTGTAGCCCGAGAATTGATTGGCTTAAGCAAAGTGAAGAAGATTCCGTACAACGCTCAAATAAAATCTGAGCTAAATTTAGATTTTACTAGAATTATTGAGTTAGCTCCTGAGCAAGTGTCGGGTAAAAAAATAAAACCGCTCAATAACATCAATCATTTGGCCATACATGCAGGATACGATGCTGTAAACCAAGCAGAAACCTATATGCCTTTTGTATATTTCTCAGATACTGCTCGCTACCTTTTTAGTAATACGGTAAGTTTGTACCAAGCGAATTATGCGCAATTTAACGAGGTATTAGAAGGTAGAGACTTGAGACCGCCTTTTAATTGGTTCATCAATCAACCGGCAATAATGAGCGGCAAAATACAGCGCGATATAGTGGCTCAGTTGGTAGCTGGGTTTATGTCTTGCGCATCTGGCAATTTGCAATGGTTGCCCATGATGCAAAATCCCTATTACGTCAAATCATTGCCCAGAGATTTTATTTATCTAAACCAATTTATCGATAATCAGACTTTTGTATTAACTTCTTTTGATGAGGATATAGACCCTGAGACTTCTACATTTTCTCGTGCATACACAGAGGGCAATAACCTAAAAGTTTGGCAAGAGGTTGATTACCTGCAAGGGGCTGTTTATAAAGACAAAGGGCTTATGTTAGGCTGGGACATGAGTGAGCAACAAGGCTTAAGTGAGCGATTGAAAAAGAACGCGACAGGTAGTTGGTCCATTAACCTTGCTCCAAATTTCAATGAACAGATGCGGCTCGAAAAAGATGCATCGTTCGTTTTCTCTATGGTTTATCTGGGGCAAGATGGCCACAAGAGGGGTTTGAAAGAGGGTAACTTTGAAAATGAACAAGCGCTCGATTTTACTATTGAACTTATCGACTCTATAGGCATTGTAAATAGGATCGCATTTAAAAAATTTGCAAGTGCAGCAACACCTCAAAATCCGAAAATATATAAAATTCCAACGCTAGGGAAACAGCAATTTAATGTTTTTCTACAATCGTATTTGTTGCCGCTCGAAGGGTTTTATGCACTCAATCCAGATTTTGATGTAAGTGCTTTGGCCAAGATTAGGTTTGTGTTCGATAAAAATATATCAGGAAGAATATTACTGGATAATATAGGTTTTGTGAAAAAATACACCCAAAGAAAAATAAAAGAAGATGAGACATTGGAGTCTGAAAGGTAAATCGGCATTGGTGACCGGAGGTAGCAAAGGCATAGGAAAGGCCATTGTAGAAGAATTGTTGGCGCATGGCGCTCACGTTATGTTCGTGGCCAGAAATCTAGACGGCATCGCAAAGATAAATACTGAGTTTCAAGATAAATATCCTGATTCTAAACTGATTGGCATCCCTGCCGATATTTCGACCGAGCAAGGGATAGAAACAGTTTACAGGACGCTCAAAGAAGAGTTTAAAGCGCTTCATATCTTAGTGAACAACGTAGGCACCAATATTAGAAAAGCATCGGTCAGCTACTCTAAGAACGAAATCACACATATTTTTCAAACAAACCTCTTAGCATCTTACGATTTGAGCATGCGTTGTTATCCTTTGCTCAAAGAATATGAAGGAGAATCTAGCGTGGTGTTCATCTCGTCGGTAGCAGGGCTGACGCACCTCAAAACAGGGGCAATCTATGCCATGACCAAAGCCGCCTTGAACCAATTGACGAAAAATTTAGCAGTGGAGTGGGCCAAAGAAGGCATTAGAGTAAATGCAGTGGCCCCTTGGTACATAGATACTCCGCTTGCGCAAACGGTGTTGAGCAATCACGAATATTTGGAAGAAGTACTGAGACGGACGCCCATGGGCAGGATAGGAGATGCGGAAGAAGTGGCCTCTACCGTGGCATTTTTGTGTATGCCTGCCGCAGGTTACGTAACAGGGCAATGCCTCGCTGTAGATGGTGGATTTACTGTAAATGGATTTTAAAAATCGATTTCTGTTCATGCATGCAGAAGAACTATTTAGGGAAATAAGGAACGAGCTTAAAAAAAACTATCCTGAAGAAGAAGCCAAACATTTAGCCTTATTACTGTTAGAAGATAAATACGGCATTGATATAATGGCAATACTGAAGCAGAGTTCTTTGGAGGGCGTAGATTTGCAAAAGGTCCATCAAGACATTAAAGAACTCCAACAATATACACCCGTTCAGCATATTACCCAAAAAGTACAATTTTGTGGTTTGTACTTTAAGACCGATGCGCGGGCTTTAATACCTAGGCCCGAAACTGAAGAAATTGTACAAAACATAATTGAAACGATTAAAGGGACAGAAAAAGAGGGATTTTATTTATTGGATGTAGGGACAGGATCTGGATGTATGGCCATTACTTTGGCTAAAAACTTCCCCCAAGCGCTTGTTTATGCGCTAGATATTAGTGAAGATGCTTTGGTGCTCGCCAAAGAAAATGCAGCATATCACAAAGTAAATAATATAGAATGGATTGTGGGGGACATTCTTTCTAATCGACAAATAAGCGCCATTCCTAAGTTAGATTTTTTAATGAGCAATCCACCGTACATTACCAAAAGTGAAAAGAACCTTATGCATGAGAATGTACTTAGCTGGGAGCCGCATACGGCGCTTTTTGTAAACGACAATGAGCCACTACTCTTTTACAAAGCCATAATTGCCTTAAGAAAAAAGTTACTAAAATCTAATGCCAAAATATTTTTTGAAATTAACGAAAGGTTCGGTAATGAGCTTATTAGGCTATTAGAGTTGCAACAGTTTAAAGATGTTTTATTGAAAAAGGATTTTAGAGGCAAAAATAGATTTATCAAAGCTACTTACTCACCATAAGCTTCATTTTTTTATAAATCAACGATTTATTGTTAATAAAAAGCTGTTATATATATTTTGGGTACTGTTTGGTAAATTTTCAATTACAAAAGGTAACCCTGTTTACAGAAATTCTTTGTAAACAGCATGATTTTTTTGGCATATGCGCAAAATAAAGCCAAAAAAAATCTAATAATTAGTCGCTATATTTTGTAATATAAAAATATTTCACTTTATTTACCTAATAATAGTCAAGTAGTTTAGGCTATTTTTTAATACACTGTTGCAACTCTAGTGATATTTCTATCACACAACTAACTTATTTATAGTATTACTATCTTTATCAAAATTAACGTTAAACAAAAATCAATTGAAAATGGCTAGAGCAAAAACAAAAGTCGTGATCGCACACGAATTCAAGCTCATTTCAGATTCTCTGAAAACTTTAATTGCATCCAATGATCAATACAAGATTATTGGTACAGTTGCATCGGGCAAGGAGCTTATTCATTTAATTAATCAAGATGTACCTGACCTTGCATTGATTGATGCCAAACTTCCTGATATTGGAGGTATCGATGCGGCACGTTCAATCAAGCAAAAGAACAAGGAGGCTAAAATTGTTATGTTAGCAATGGATGCCAACAACATCTTGCTAGACCAAATGGAAGAAGAAGGTATCTCTGAGTACATTACTTTTGAAGAAGATGAGGCTTTTCTTTTCAGTATGCTAGATCGTATTGTTAAGGACAACAAGCCTGCTTATGTTTCTGACAAAGTGAAAAGACCGAGTGGTGCTGTATTTGCCGCTCCGGAAGCTGAGGGTACCAAAAAGAAAAAGAAAGGCTTATTGACTAAAAAAGAGAAGGAGGTTATGCGCGTATTGACCATGGAGAGCGACAACGAAAAAATTGCCGAAATTCTTGGTATAAAACCTGCCACCGTAATCACACACAAAAAACACCTGATAAAAAAATTAGGAGTTAAGTCTACAGCAGAGCTTATTATTTATTCTTTCCGTCATCAAGACGCCTTGCCATAGGCTTTAACGCTTATGGAGAGTATTACAAAGCAGCATGATAATTTTTATGCTGCTTTTTTATTTACTTTCTAGGCTTTTTGTATACCGGAACGGTACTGCACGGCTCACCGTACATCAATGATTTTACGTGAGGAAATAACTTGCTACTGATAGAAAAGTAGGTAGCATCGGGCACAGGTAATTTGCTGCATCCTTTGATCACTACCATCTTATCTTTATACTCCTCAACCTTAAGTTTTGAGAGGGCCTTTTCAAATAGGACAATTTCTAACTGTTCTAGAGTTCCTAAAACAATATGTTTGCAATAAGGGGCAGCCTTGGTGGCGATCAGCATGTAAGCCCATGAAGGTATAATGGCATCTGCAGTACAAGTAACGGCTATGTATTTGTCGGTATATTGTGCCCAATCGTGTTCTTTTGCCCATTGCCTAAAATCTTTTTCTCGCAAGATCATACCTTGAAAAAGCACCTCTTTTAAGTCGAGTAAAATGCGTTCTCCTTCAGGGTAAAAATGCTCTAGGTCTATAGTAACTAAAGGACTCTTGGCCACTCTGTTTACAATCTCGTTTTCCATTGTTGGCTGTAGTTAATGTTCATTTATATTAAATTCATTTTATTTAGCAATACCGACACTGTTACAACGGCAGCAGTTTCGGTTCTCAGTACTCGTTTACCTAAACTGCACAAGGTGTAATTATGTTCCTTAAACAAAATGCGTTCTTTATTAGACCAGCCCCTTTCAGGACCTATGGCCATGCATATATGCTTTTCTTGTAAAATAGCCTCTCCCCACGACATATCGAAATCATAATTATCAAAAGCAAAATTTTGACTGTCTGTGTTGGCAGCCATGGCATCTTCTAGTTTTTGGTGTATAAAGACCTGTGGCAAAAAAGGGCTAAATGCTTGTTCAGCGCCTTCTATCAGGTATTGCAAAATCCTATCTCTGTTGTATGCCCTACTGTTCAAGTAAGACTTCTCAGACTTGTCGCTTTGTAACAAGTGTATTTGTTCAACGCCTAAGGTACTAAGATCTCTTAATGTTCTCTGTATATTTACGGGTCTTACTGCTCCAAGTAGAATGCGTATCGGGAATGGTCTCAGCAGGGCTTTGGTGGCTGCTTTATAGCTTAATTTTACCTCTTTTGTATTTAAATATTCGTAATGCGCTTTACCAATAGAAGTTTGCAAAACCCCTGCATCAAACATTTCTCCGGGCTGGATTTTGATCACTTTGATCAAGTGTTTTATACGTCGATCGCTTATTGGTAGCGCTCGCTCTATTTCTTGTTCTTCAAATAGGATGATGTTCATTGGATAGGTTTGCAAAGATAAATCTAGGATGAAGATAACAATTGCTTTACAGATGTGTGTCTTATTTAGTATAAACCATAAAAATATAACCTATTATACAACTCATGTAAAGCCTTTATTCCGTGTTGGCCAAAATCTAAAAAGTTTAGCAAAATATAAATCTAGGAATAAGATAGGTGCACCAAATTCAAGTAACTTTAATCCTATTTAGAGTAAATCATTAAGCACTTGTTTTAAAATTATCAATTGAAACCTTGAGATTATAGCTATTGAATTTTGTCTTCTTACTTAAATGCTAAATGATGCCTTTAAATAGAAATTATAAGCAGATTTATCGCATCTATATTTGAAAATAACCGTACATTATCTCAGGTAAAATTAACTGTTTAAACTATTTACAAATGAAAAACAAAGTCATTCTTTCGTTCATTTCTTCGCTTTTTTTCGCACAAGTAGCATTTTCGCAAGGTCAGGGCAGTATTACGGCTGGTGGAGGCCTGCTTTTCGGTAGTAAAATAGAGTCTTTAGGCCTTGGGGCAAATGGTCAGTATTTCATCACAGACAATCTTGCAGGGCAGGTTGGTTTAAATTTCTTCTTTCCTAAAAAAGAAAGCATCAGTGTGGTTGAGGTCAAATCCTCAGTATGGACGATAAACCTTAATGCCAATTATTATTTTGATATTGCCAATGAGACCATTCGGCCTTATGCTTTGGGCGGCATCAATATTAGCAATGCCACAGTAAAGACCTCTTCTGATTTTGACGGGTTAGAAGAAGAGTTTGGTTTTGAAAGAAGTGTGAGCGATACTGATTTTGGTATCAACTTAGGAGGGGGTGCTGATTTTTATGTTTCAGAGATGATCATCCCGTTTGCGCAAATGAAATACGTAATCTCTGATTTTGACCAATTGGTGATTATGGGCGGTGTGCGCATCAACATTAATTGAAATTGGGAGATAAAAGCTCATTAAAGAGGCTGCCTAAAAAGGGCAGCCTTTTTTATCTACTCTTTTGTTTTTGTTGCTTCACACAAAGCAATAAGCAAACAAATGTGAACAAAATGTAGAACAATTCCCCACTTTGTACGTGCTGTACGCACTTTAAAATAAGCTTTTTCTCAATAAATGTACTTTTAAGCGCATATAGGCGCGATTGCTACAAACGGCATGTTTTTGTCTTATAGTTAAGTGTTCTGTGATAAAACACAGAATTGTAGAATGTAAATAAGCTCCATACAATCAACCAGCTGAAAAAGAGCCGGAAATATTTCCGGCTCCTTTTTATTACCAATTGAATCCAATCTTTTTTTATCTCAATTCCCTCCTTTATTTTTTCTTTTATTTCTTTCCTCTTTTTCTTTTGATTAATTTGCCAATAGGAAAAGTAAAACATTATGCAGCGTATATTGATCGTTGATGACGACCCCTCTTTTGGGTTAATGGTAAAAAAATTCTTGGAAAAAAAAGGCTTTGAAGCGGAGGAAGTACTCACTGCAAAAAGCTGCTTAGAAAAGTTGAAATCCAATAGTTTTGATTTGGCACTACTCGATTTCCGCTTGCCCGACATGGATGGTATAGAGTTGTTGAAAGAAATAAGGAAAGAATATTTGCATTTGCCTGTTATACTGATGACCAGTTATGCAAATATTAGAACAGCGGTAAAGGCCATACAATTGGGCGCTTTCGAATATCTGGTAAAGCCCATCAATCCCGATGAAACGCTTTTACTTATTAAACAGGCCTTAGAACAGGGCAGCAAACAAACCGATGCGCCTGCACAGCAAAAACAGAAAACCCGCACTGAGGAAAGCAGCCAAAAGGCAGGAGGCATCCAATTTATACAAGGTACCTCTAAAGCCTCTGACGAGATTATGAAATACATAGATTTGGTGGCGCCAACTCAACTGTCTGTCATTATTTTAGGCGAAAGCGGTACGGGTAAAGAATATGTTTCTCGCATGATCCATCAAAAAAGTAAACGTGCTTCTAAACCTTTTGTAGCCATAGATTGTGGAGCACTCTCTGAGGAATTGGCAGGGAGCGAACTCTTTGGGCATCTGAAAGGAGCGTTTACAGGAGCCGTTACCGATAAAACAGGGCAATTTCAAGCGGCTAATGGAGGCACGCTCTTTCTCGATGAAATCGGTAATTTGTCTTATGAGGTGCAAGTGAAACTCCTGCGGGCCATTCAAGAAGGCATGGTGAGAAAAATCGGAAGCAATAAAGACGAAGCTGTGGATGTAAGAATCATAGTGGCTACCAATGAAGACCTATCAGAAGCCGCCCAAAGAGGCGATTTTAGAGAAGACCTCTACCACAGGCTCAACGAGTTTAAAATAAAAGTACCTCCCTTAAGAAACAGAAAGGAAGACATCCATATTTTTGCCTCACATTTTTTGGAGCAATCTAATAGAGAATTAGACAAGCAAGTAGAAGGTTTTAGCGATGAGGTGGAAAACTATTTTATGAATTACTCTTGGCCAGGCAATTTAAGGGAATTTAAAAACATAGTAAGAAGGGCTGTATTGCTAACAACGAGTGATATGGTTCAGGCAGAAAGTTTACCCGAAGAAATTACCCAACCCGCACCTGATAAAAAAGTAGAGATAGAGCAAGTGAGCAGTCCTACACAAAATACGAGTGATCTTAAGGAGATGATTGAAAAGAATGAGCGGGAAACCATAATCAAAACCTTGGAGCAGGTAAAATATAACAAATCCAAAGCAGCTCGGCTTTTAAACATTGACAGGAAAACCTTGTACAACAAGCTTAAACTTTATGGGATTGATGCTTAATATAGAGTTTACAAGCTATAAAGAGCATGAATGAAAATTGCGTTTTTTCTCAAAAAAAGTTAG
>Ga0207419_1001533_pt1 | contig 17029 bp, 11 predicted proteins | sample ElkSloMetagenome_4_FD_184723 | JGI IMG/M metagenome (GOLD analysis project Ga0207419, IMG submission 184723) | Hot spring microbial communities from Elkhorn Slough, Monterey Bay, USA - MD2A (version 2) | ecosystem: Environmental > Aquatic > Marine > Intertidal zone > Estuary: Microbial mat ...
TTGATAGAGAACAGTTGCAAGGGAAAACAGTCATTGATACGCGGGGGATTTGGCGGTGAAGCAGGTATTGATTCGGCAGGGTCAAGCAATCGTCGAAGAGATTCCTGCTCCTCAAGTTGAACCTGGTACGGTTCTAGTTCAGGTCAATCATTCCTGCATTTCAATTGGTACGGAAATGAGTGGTATTAAGATGAGTAGTCTGCCACTGTGGAAACGCGCTCTCAAGCAGCCGGAAAATGTGAAAAAAGTGGTCGATATGGCGGTTAACCAGGGGGTGTCGCGTACTGCCAGTTTGGTGCAGGGGAAGCTGTCTGGCGGTCAGCCGACTGGGTACTCCGTCGCTGGGACGGTGTTAGAAGTGGGGGATGGAATAGATGACCTGCAACCAGGGGATCGGGTGACCTGTGCTGGGGCGCAATGTGCTCACCATGCGGAAGTGATTCGCGTGCCGCGTAATCTGATCGTACCGATACCAGAGGGATTGGAGTTTGCTGAAGCGAGTACAGTAACCCTGGGTGCGATCGCACTTCAAGGTATCCGCCGCGCTCAACCGAGTCTGGGTGAAGTGTTTGTGGTGCTTGGATTAGGAATTTTGGGTCAGCTTACTGTCCAGATGCTCAAGGCGAATGGCTGTAGAGTTATCGGTACTGATTTGGAGCGCCAACGGATTGCGATCGCTCAGCAGCTAGGTATGGATATTGGCATTCATCCAGATGATGGAGATACGATTGAGCAGGTGGCACGGTTGACGGATGGTAATGGTGCTGATGGTGTGATTATCACGGCGGCTACGCCCTCGGATGAGGTGGTGTCTACTGCCTTCCGGATGTGTCGCAAGAAGGGACGAGTGGTGCTAGTTGGGGATGTGGGACTAAATCTCAACCGGGCTGATTTTTATCAGAAGGAATTGGACTTTTTTATCTCGACGTCCTATGGTCCTGGTCGTTATGACCATAATTATGAAGAACAGGGTTTAGATTATCCGGTTTCCTATGTACGTTGGACAGAAAACCGGAATATGGCAGAATATTTGCGTCTAGTCGCTGAGGGGAGAGTGTTAATTAAACCCTTGATTCATGCTATCTATCCGATAGATCAGGCAACAGATGCCTATGAGTCACTCAAAAATCCTGGAGAAAAACCCCTTATGGTACTACTTGCCTATCCCCAATCCCAGGAAACTGGTACTTGGGTTAGAGTAGTCCCTAATCCGACAGCTAAACCTGCGGGGACAAAGCAGATTCGGGTAGCGTTAGTGGGTGCGGGTAGTTTTGCCAAGGGGATGCACTTACCGAATTTGCAAGCGTTGGCTGATTACTATCATTTACAAGCAGTTGTCAGCCGAACGGGGCATAATGCTATGGTAACGGCTAAGCAGTTTGGGGCTAATTATGCTACGACGGATTATCAGCAGGTATTGCAAGATACAGAGGTCGATGCTGTTATTATTACAACTCGACACCATCTCCATGCTTCAATGGCTTCGGCTGCCCTGAAGGCAGGTAAGCACGTTTTAGTTGAAAAGCCTTTGGCATTGACAAAAGCCGAACTGAGTGACATTGAAGCGTTTTATACTTCTGCCACGGATGAGTCTTTACCTATGCTACTCACTGGCTTTAATCGTCGCTTTTCTCTCTATGCTCGACGGATTTATGAGATAATTCAAGACCGAAGCAACCCCATGATTCTGAATTACCGGATGAATGCAGGGTATATTCCCTTAGATCATTGGGTACATGGAGAGGAGGGAGGTGGACGCAATCGGGGTGAGGCTTGCCATATTTATGACCTGTTTACTTACCTGACGGGTAGTAAAGTGGTAACGGTGAAGGCTCAGGCAATCGCACCGATCACGGGTCATTACAGCCGTAGTGATAATTTTGTGGCGACGATGACGTTTGCAGATGGTTCAGTAGCAACACTAACTTACACGGCTTTAGGTAGCAGAGCTTATCCAAAGGAACAGATGGAAGCTTTTGTCGATGGTAAAGTACTGGTACTTAATGACTATAAACAGCTAATCATCAACGGATCTAAGTCAAAAGGGCTGGGAAGCAAAGTAATTAACAAAGGTCAGAAAGAAGAGCTGCAAGCTTTTGCTTGTGCTGTTGCAGGAGGAGAATGGTCGATTCCTTTGTGGCAGCAGGCGCAAGCAACAGAGATTAGTTTTGCTATTGAAGAACAACTCAAAAATTGACCTAATAAATCATAATCAATAATAGGAAAAATTGCCATGTTTTTTAACCGATGAACGTCATTCGCCGCGTTATTCGCAAACCTCCTAGCGTTATTGCCTTCCGCGCCACTCAAGAACTTCGCTTGCAGGTGATGCACCACCTAAAGACTTGGTTTTATCGGGAAAAATTCATTGATCGATGGTGGAATAATCGGCTTGTGCAGGATTATGCAACATCCCGAAAAAACTGTCTTGGCATTATCTCTCCGGATGCAGCAGAAATAATGATTCAGGCTACTCAGCAGTCATGGCTTAATCGGGATAAGCTAATCACATTGGGTAAATCTATGGCAGAGCGGAAATTTGATCTACTGGGTACGCCAGTTCCCGATCAAGGGACATTCCCTTGGCATGAGGATTGGCAGTGGGATTATCATTGGCAGCCTGCTTACTTTCGGAGTTATAACTTTTACTCAGAGCGCCAGATTCCCTACGATGTAAAACGACCGTGGGAATTGTCCCGGATGGGCTTTATCCTTCCTATCTTACAAAACGCCGCCATCGAGCCGGAGCACGATTGGATTGATGTGGGAATTGCCATCATTTCAGATTGGCAGCAATGCAATCCCCTTGCCTATACAGTGAATTGGTATCCGATGGAAGCCTCAATGCGGGGAATCAATCTGGTTTTTGCCCTAGAAATGCTGCTGGCAATGGGAGAATCTCGTTCCGAGGTTTTAGGGGTGTTGCTGCGACTAATTTCTACCCACGGTGAGTTTGTGTGGCGCACCATCGAGTATACCGATATTAGAGGCAATCATTACGCAGCCAACCTGGTGGCTTTGCTGCTCTTTGGACTTGCCCTCGAGGGTTTCTATCCTTCTGCTGAACGGTGGTTGACTTATGCTGTCAAGGCTATTCCCCCAGAAATTGAGTGTCAGTTTCTTCCAGATGGAGTCAACTTTGAGAAATCAATGGCTTACCACCGATTAGTGACAGAACTCTTTCTCATAGGGGTTATAGCCATAGAGCGAGCAGGCGAGAAAGTGCCACTATCTGCCAAAAAGCGCCTACATTTAGCCTGTCAGTATACGGCGGCTTGTACCCGTCCAGATGGTTTTACTCCAAACGTCGGCGACAATGACGATGCTCACGTACTGGGGTTTGACCCCCTACCGTTGCGCGATCACCGATCACTACTGGGGCTAGGAGCAGCATTCTTCAGTGATCCTGATTTGAAAAGTACTGCTGGTGATCTATCAGCTGCGGTAATATGGTGTCTTGGTTCCCAAGGGGTAGCCGTTTGGCAATCGATGCCAACAAGGGTAACCCCAGGCGGAACAAAATATTTCCCAGATGGTGGTGTTGTGGTGGTGAAGCAAAGTAATAACTTTCTGTGGATGGATGTTGGGGAAGTTGGTTTAGCGGGAAGAGGGGGTCACGGGCATAATGATATGCTTAGCTTCGAGTTATTTCTTCAAGGGATTCCTTTGGTTGTTGACCCTGGCTGTTTTGTCTATAGCCCTGAGCCTGAGACGCGAAACCTGTTTCGCAGTACAGCTTATCACAATGGATTACGTTTAGATGGCGTCGAAATTTCCCCCATTTCCGGAATGTGGCGGATTGGCAATGATGCCATCCCCCAGGATGTAGCAGTAAGGACACAAAGAACGACGACTCATATCCGTGCTAGCCACAACGGTTACTGTAGACTCCCAGATCCTGTGATTCATACTCGTTCGGTTCAGTTTAATCCTGAAGCGGGAACTTGTCTGTGTATTGATTATCTTGAAGGTACTGGTTGCCACATTGCTGAGCGTTACCTTCACTTAGACCCTGTAGTCAAGGTAATTTTGGCAAACAATCGCTGTACTTTATCAGAAAACGGCTATAGATGGATAGTACAGTGGGGAGAAGCCACTCAAGCCCATATCGAGGTGGGGTGGGTTAGTCCTGGATATGGAATACGACAAGCCGCTAAGATTCTGGTGCTAACCGATAGCGTTAAGGGTTCAACCGAGCTCAGTTTGACGATTAAACCCATATAAACAAGTTTGCACCCTAAATTAGATCGTTTTGCTAAATGTGTGGAATTTGTGGCATTATCTCTACGTTGAGTGATGAACCTGTCTCAGAGTTGACGACTAGACTAGATTCATAAAAGCCTCTATAATTACATACTTTAAAGTCCCCTGATAAATTTATGGAAAAAGCCCAACTTGTATACATCAGTGGTAGTGGTCACTCAGGCTCGACACTCCTCAATTTTTTGTTAGGAGGACATGGAAAAATTTCAGCTTTAGGTGAAGCACATCGTATTTATTTAAGTGCGAACAAAAGTAGTAAACCTCATTTATGTTATTGTGGCAAGCCAGTTTCTGATTGTCTGTTTTGGTCTAGCGTTTCCCAAGAACTACAAAAAATAATTAAAGGAATGCCTAAAGATATCTTGAAAAATCTTATTACAACTAATCCCCAAAATTTAGACATTAGAGATGAAATATTTCTCTTAAAAGAACCAAAACCTGTGTCTTCAGCTAACTATAGATTAAGTAATAATCGATTGACAATGTTAATGGGATCAAGGTTACTCTGGGAAACATTCTCAATAATATCTTATGAAGTGAAAATGAATAAAACTATCATCAATAATAGTCTGACGATTTACGAAGCAATTCGTAGAGCCTGGAATACACCAATCATTGTTGATGCAACAAAAAATCCTTCCAGAATGAAGGGACTTTATTTAGCAGCGAAAGAAGACTTCCGAATTTTAGAGTTAATTCGAGATGGTCGTGCCGTTTGCTACTCACGTATGAAACGTGAGAATTTACCTATGAAAAAATGCGCTAAAATCTGGCAAGCAGAACAAAGAAAGCAGTGGTTAGCTAAACTGTCTATTCCTAAATCGCTGATTACTCGCGTGCGTTATGAAGATCTTTGCCAAGATCCACGAAAAGAGTTAACAAAAATATGCAATAGTTTAGGGATAGACTACCAAGCATCCATGTTAAATTTCCGCAATAATCCGCAACATGGTGTAGGTGGGAATATTATGCGGTTTAGAGGTAGTGAAAAAGGAATTAAGTTAGATGAAAAATGGCGAAGCAAACTCTCAAATCAAGACCTTAATATTTTTGATGCTATTGCGGGAAAATTGAATAGAAGTTTAGGTTATGATCGATGATAATATTACAGGTAATTTGTTCAAGTTTATTAGTAATAATGTCAGGGCTTTTAATGGATCGAGTCTGCCGTATTAGTAAGGTAATCCAACCAACAATTTTGGGTATAGCTTACTTAAGTTTTATACTGATGCATTATATACCATCATTATTCTTTTTAGCAGATTCCTCAATGACTGAATCTGCAAATTACTTATGGGCTTGCACTTTAGCCCTTTTAACTATGTCAGTAGGTGGAGCGTATGTTAATTTAATTACACAGTTTAAATCTAAGTATATATCTATATACTATAGAAAATTAGTAAAAACAATTCCCACAAAAAAAGATATAGTATTTGTTTTTGCTTTTGGTATTTTATGTGGATTAATCTCTATTATTTATATCACAGATGTCTCTGTATATCCTTTGTATTTATTGCTTGCAGGTAAAGTATCAACTTTAACCGTTAACGCGATGAGACGCGAAGTACAAGGTTCAAATATGGGCTCTAGTTTTTGGTACATATACGGAATTGCAAGAGTATTTTTAATGCCTTTGTTATTCACTTTAATTATAGCTTTATGGTCAAAATTTAAAGGTTTTTGTCAAAAAAGCTTTGCTCTTTTATTATTGATAACTGTCTTTATCTATAATTCATGGTCTGCAGCTAAGACCCCCATAGCCATGCTATTTTTGAATGCTTCAATTGCAGAACTAATTTATTTAAGCAATAGTAAAATAATCAAGTTCAAAAATACAATTATCCTCAATCGAAAAACAGTTAAAATACTTATAGGTATAGCATTAAGCTTTTTTGTAATGGTTTCTTATCCCATATTTATCTTTAAATTCAAGGATTTTGGGGCAGACAAAGATGTGCTACATATTTTCTATGAAGGAGTCTTAAAGAGAATTATGTTTAAGCCAGCATTTTTAGCATATTTTCAGTTTGAAATGTTCCCTGATTTATTTGAATTTACCTATTTCAGTGATATCCAAAAGCTTGCATCTCTCTTTGATATTGAATATGTAGATCTCAGTTCCCTGACAGCAGAAACAGCCTTTGACGCCGATAGCAATGCCCCGCCTGCAGCAGTAGGAAATTTTTATGCTCAGGCCGGTTGGACTATGGTAGTAGTGGGTTTTTTCTTAATTGGTTTCTTACTTCAAGGCATACAAGTTTGGGTTATTCAGTATGCTCCGAAGAGTCCTATTACTGTAGCCATTTTAGCAATCCTTTGTTATGGATCATTTAGATTAAGTATGGCTAGCTTTCATACAGTATTTCTGTCAGAGGCAATAATTCCTTCAATAATATTTATTGTACTATGGAAATTATATAGACGACTCAAATTCACATGAAATGTACCAATTAATTTATCTTATTACAGCAATTTCAAGCTTTATAAAATATAAAATCATAGCTACTTGGTTCTCTGTTCAATTAGGGTCTGTAGTCTACTAAATTGAAAACCGCTATAAAATAATTCTACCCAGAGAAAATGCGCTTATTAATAAACTTAAATTATAAGCATATCGAGCATTATTAGCCGTCCTTATACTTATAAAAAAATAATATAAAAGAGCTTATATATGTTGTTAACTCTATTCAAACAAATAGTTACAGTAATTTTAGGTAATGGTTTTAGTAAAATTCTACTTCTAGGCTTTGAATTTTATTTTGCTGTTAAATTCGGCGCAGCTCAGTATGGACTTTTTGCTATAGGTTTATCCCTACTTATTCTCATTGCTAATTTATCTTTATTGGGACTTGACTTTGGAATTATTCATTATTTGGCAATTTATCAGGAACAGCAACGAGAGGATAAAATAAGTAATCTTATTCAATGGAGTCTCATTGTAGCTGGAATAGCAGGTTTAATTACTGGTTGTCTTTTAATATTTCAAGCCGAATTACTAGCACATTATCTATTCAAAAAACCAGAACTAGCCAATATTTTTATGATAGTTGGTTTTGCTATTCCTTTTGAGGCGACTAACCAATGTTTAAGTGCTATATTCAGAGGACTCCGTAAATTTAGAGATCATGTTATAGTCTCGGATTTTATTCGCAATATTTGTTTGTTAGGGAGTATTCCTCTTGTTTTAGGTTTTAATTTGAATTTAGAGCAAATTATTTATTTTTTGCTATTGGGTTCTATATCGAGTTCCTGTTTTGGCTTTTTTAGATTAAAGAATAAAATTTTGCTCTCAAGCAAGTTTTCCTTCAGAAACAGGTCTATCCTTAAGGAACTCATCAATTTTTCCTATTTACTATTTGTTTGGAATATTTTCCAAAAATTAGCAGGTAGAAGTCAAATTCTTCTAGCGGGAATATTTTTAACGAGTGAAGAGGTAGGAGTTTTCGGGATATTTCTGAGAATTATACTTATGTTCACTTTTTTACAGTCTGCTATTAATCAAACTGTTCCTGTAGAGTTTGCTAAGCTAAACTACCTAGAGCAAAAAGAAAATTTAAAAAATCTGCTAGAATTAATTTCCACCGCTCTATTAATAGGATGCACAATTTTGGCTATACCAATTGTGGTTCAGCCACAGTTATTTTTCAAGCTTCTTGGTCAAGAGTATAGTGCAAATGCCTGGATGTTACTGCCTTTGTTAACTGTGCAAGTTTTCAATGTGGGTAGCGGTCCTATTGGACAGTTATTAATATATTGTAGGCAGCATTTTTATGTTTTTATCATTAGCCTTTTTGGGAGCTTAGTTCAGGTTTTTATTAGTATTTATCTTATGCCAATTTATGGACTTTATGGTGCAATAGTTGCCGAGTCAGTAACTATCTTGACTTTGACTTTAATGAGACATAGTTTTAGTTTAAAAATACTTGGATTTTGCGGATTGACATGGGATTTTTGGGCTCTTTTGTTTATGGGAATGACTAGTGCTCTAATTGGCATAATTATTAATTCATTGAATATGTTGGATTTTTCAAACTACTGGATTTCTTTAATGGTTACCATCCCATCTTATCTAATGCTAATTTATATTTATTCACTAATAAATGCTTCTTTTGGTCAAAAAAAAATGAAAATATTTGGTCTTATTAAAAGAAAATGAAAAGCTCTATCAAACCCAAAATATTGATCAACAGTTTGCCTAAATCAGGAACTAATTTAGTCACCAGTCTATTAGATCAAATTCCCGAATTAAAATTTCAAAAGATAACGTTAAACCGAAATTTAAGACTGCATCCAGTCAATTTCTTTTATCAAGACTGGAGTGAAGTCTCATTCGTCGGAATTGATCAGCCCGTTAAAATTCCATTTAAAACTTTACAATATATACTGAGAAAACTTCAAGATGGTTGTTATACAAGTGGGCATATACCTTATCAAGAAAATGTTTATGCTTTACTTCAAAGTCTTGATATACGAATTATTTTTGTAATTCGAGATCCGCGAGATATTATTGTTTCTCAAGTTCATCATGTATTGAATCGCAAATCACATTTTTTGCACCAGACCTATAAAAGATTATCTGAAAAGCAATGTTTGATGACAGCGATTACTGGATGCCAAAAAGGAAACGGTGATAAGATAGCTAACAGTATTATGGAAAAGTTAGATATCTCACTTCCCTGGATACAAGCTAAATCTGTGTTGACTTTGCATTTTGAAGATATTATTGGTAAGCAAGGCGGTGGAGATACTGAAATGCAGAAACAAGCTATTATTGGTATAGGGCGGCATATCGATATAAACATTAACGCTAGCGAAGCTGCTTCTATTGGTAATCAGGCATTTGGCAGAGGCAATACTTACAGACGAGGGCAAATTGGAAGTTGGCAACAAAAATTTGATCATGAACTCAAAGATATATTTAAGGAAAAAGTAGGTAATTATTTAATAGAATTGGGTTATGAAAAGAGTTATGACTGGTGAAAAATTATTACCAAACCCGTATAAAAAATTAACAATTTGTTTTCTTTCATCAAAGCATACGCCCAGAGATAAACGAGTTTTTGATAAAGAAGCAGTTTCTTTAGCTAATGCAGGGTTCCGTGTACTTCATTTAGCTCCCGATGACAAGATAGGCAACCACGAACGAGGGGTCGAAATTGTTACCTATTCTCCACCAAGCGGACTATGGGGGCGTATCGTTCAACTTCCCTTACTTTACAAAAAAGCTGCCCAGATTAATGCTGAATGCTATCACTGTAACGAAGTGGATTCTTGGTTAGTTGGCGTATTACTCAAAATTACCCATAGTAAGCTAATAGTGTTCGATGTACACGAACACTATCCCAGTACGTTTGCTGAAAGCCGTTTTCCGCGATGGCTGCACCCTGTTATTGCTGAAAGCATTCGTTTAGTTTTTCGTCTATTGACTCCATTGACTGACCGAATTGTGTTGGCTAAAAAGTCAGTATCTATCGATTTTATGGGTTCAAAAAAAAAGCAGGTACTGGTTCAGAATTTTACATCACTTGCATATCGTGATATGGAGTTGCCTCAAAAATTGAGTCAAGATGGGCATAATCCTAACCTCCCAATTACGGCATTCCATCTAGGTCTAATTGGTCGTAAGCGGGGATGGTCACAACTTCTTGATGCCCTAACTTTGGTTAATTCAAAAAATATTCATGTAAAAATTGTTGGTACTTTTAATGATGGGAGTCAGCGTGAGTTTGAAAATCGTGTGTTAGAACTGGGTTTGCAAGAGCGTATAGAGCTTAGAGAGTGGATGCCCTTTGAACAAGCCTTTCAGGAACTGATTGTAGCTGATATAGGACTGGTCTTATTTCAACCCGGGATACAAAATCATGTTTTCGCTCTTCCTCATAAAATCTTTGACTATATGCTGGCAGGACTCCCGGTGATTGCTCCAGAATTTGCTGAGGAGTTGTCCCCTATTGTCAGGGAAGCCCAATGTGGTTTATTAATTGATCCATCAAAACCAGAACAGATCGCTAACGCTTTAGACAACTTGGCAACCAATCCTCTGATGGGCAAGCGGTTGGGTTTGAATGGTAGACAAGCTGTGATAGAAAAGTATAACTGGGAGTCAGAAGCAGTAAAACTGATCGATATGTACTTAGAGCTGGCTAGGGAAGTGAAGTGAAACAGATTATCCAAGACTTGCGTTCTGGCAAAAGTGAAACTGCCAATGTACCCTGTCCTCAGGTGAAACCTGGACATCTCTTAGTTCAAACTCAAGCCAGTTTAATCTCATCTGGCACAGAAAGAATGCTTGTTGAATTCGGCAAAGCTAGCCTTATCGAGAAAAGCCGCCAACAGCCTGAAAAAGTGCGAATGGTGCTGGATAAAGTTAAAACAGATGGACTTGTTCCTACGTTAGAAGCGGTACAAAGCAAACTTGACCAACCCTTACCCATGGGTTACGCTAACGCTGGAGTCGTTCTGGAGGTTGGGGCTGGGGTTGAAGAGTTTAGCGTTGGCGATCGCATCATCTCCAACGGTTCCCATGCTGAAGTCGTCTGTGTCCCGAAAAACCTCTGTGCCAAAATCCCCGATCCAGTCACCGACGAAGCCGCCGCCTTCACCATACTTGGCGCGATCGCACTCCAGGGGATTCGTCTTGCCCAACCCACACTGGGCGAGACGTTCGTCGTTACCGGACTGGGTTTAATTGGTTTAATTACTGTCCAACTCCTCCAAGCCCAGGGTTGTCGTGTTTTAGGGATTGACTTTGACCCGAAAAAGCTTGACCTGGCTCGAAAATTTGGGACTCAAACCGTAGATCTCTCCCGTGGCGAAGACCCAATTTCTGCGGCGGCTTCCTTGTCTCAGGGACGAGGGATTGATGGCGTCTTAATTACCGCCACCACCAAAAGTAACGAACCCGTTCACCAAGCCGCCCAAATGTGCCGCAAGCGAGGGCGAATTGTATTAGTCGGCGTTGTTGGCTTAGAACTGTCACGGGCAGATTTTTACGAAAAAGAGCTATCCTTTCAAGTATCCTGCTCCTATGGTCCCGGTCGCTATGACCCAGCTTATGAGGCAGAGGGTCAAGACTACCCCTTGGGGTTTGTCCGCTGGACGGCACAACGAAATTTTGAAGCCGTCCTCGATATGTTGGCGACAGGCAGATTAGAGGTAGCTCCCCTGATCTCCCATCGCTTTCCCCTAGATCAAGCCCCGGCTGCTTATGAACTCCTGAACAGTAGTGAACCTTATCTGGGCATTCTCCTAGAATACCCTGATTCTCAGCAGCCTAGTGACCTGGTTAACCCAACGATTCAGCTTCAAAAGAAACAGGAAAGGGCATTCACGTCTGAGAGTCACAGAAAAGCCCCCATCCCCAATCAGCCAGTTATTGGTTTCATTGGTGCAGGCAATTACGCCACTCGAATTTTAATCCCCGCCTTCAAACAAACCAACGCTACCCTGAAAGCTGTAGCCACCACAGGGGGTATTGGTGGCGTTTATGCGGGTCGCAAATTTGGCTTTGGTCTCGCCACAACCGATCCAGATAGTCTACTGAGTGACCCAGAAATCAACACGTTGGTGATTGCCACCCGCCACGATAGCCACGCCGATTATGTCTGTAAAGCCCTTAATGCTGGGAAATACGTCTTCGTGGAAAAACCTCTCGCGATCGCGTCTGACCAACTTGACGGTATCCAATCCACTTATACCTCAATCCTCAATTCTGGCACGTCACCCCTACTTATGGTAGGCTTCAACCGTCGCTTTGCTCCCCAAATTCAGAAAATCAAAGCCCTGCTAGCGAACCTAAAGGAACCGAAAGCCATGATCATGACCGTGAATGCGGGAGCAATTCCCCCGAACCACTGGACTCAAGACGCGGCGATTGGTGGGGGACGGATTATTGGTGAAGCGTGCCACTTTATCGACCTGCTAAGATTTCTGGCAGATTCCCCCATTGTCTCAATTCAAACCACCAGCTTAGGTGGCGTCGAACTGCGAGAGGATAAAGTCAGCTTTACCCTGAGTTTTGCCGATGGTTCCCTGGGTACGGTACACTATTTAACTAATGGTCACAAATCATTTCCCAAAGAGCGATTAGAAATCTTTTGTGCGGGTCGTATTCTCCAACTGGATAACTTCCGCAAGTTAAAAGGCTATGGTTTTTCTGGATTTAACTCGATGAATTTGTGGCGACAGGATAAAGGCAATACAGCTTGTGCCGCCGCCTTTATCAATGCCATTGAGTCGGGTCAAACCGCACCGATTCCCTTTGAGGAATTCGTTGAAGTCACGCGGGTTAGCTTTGAAATTGCGGAGGTTGCGAGACATTGAACCTAGGTCGTTGGTGGCGGACAATTCGTGACATTCCCCCGCGTCAGCTAGCCGCACGGGTACAATTTGAAATCAAAGCGCGATCGCTCCCGCATCTGCCACTATCCCTGCGCCGTTCCCTAGCTGTGGGCAACCCGATTCCCACACCTGCTTTACGTCAAGGCTATCTTAAGGCATTAGAATTCCCAAAACTCCCCCAGGATTTTGCCCCACCTGAAGCCACCTATACCTTCACCTTCCTCAATCAATCACGCCAACTCGCCTTTCCTATCCCTTGGAATAGTCCCGACTATCCGCGCCTGTGGCAATTTAACCTCCACTATTTTGACTGGGTGCGTGAGGTTCTGACGAGAGGATATCAACAGGGGCAAATTGATGCGGCTAGCCTAAGTCCGCTTAAGCACTTAATTGGGGACTGGATTGCAGCCAATCCCCTCTGTTCATTTGACGGTTGGCATCCATATACCACATCTTTACGCCTTGTCAACTGGACATTTGCAACTAGAGCCATCCCCACCCTAGCTGAGCCAGAAACAATTACTTCTGTGTGGTTTCAGGTTAACTATCTCCATCGCCACAAGGAGTATTTTGCGGGGGGCAATCATCTGTTGGAAAATCTGAGAGGATTAATTATTGGGGGGTTAAACTTCGATAGTCCTAAGGCTGAATCCATCGTCCGCTTGGCACTGGATCAACTGGCACAACAACTAGCCATTCAAGTTCTACCCGATGGGGGTCATTACGAACGTAGCCCTATGTATCATCTCATCGTTCTCAACCTCGTGGCTGAGACAGTCGCCTGTTTACAGAATGCAGGTTGGTCGATACCAGACACCATCAGCGAACCGCTGCACCGGATGCTGCAATTTGCCGAAAATATCCGCTTGTCCAGTGGACTCTTTCCCCTGTGGAATGACGCTGCCTATAATGTGATCAATCCTCTTGATGAGATAGTTAGTTGGGTGAGTCAACTCCTTGGAAAATCCCCAACCCACCCTACAGATGATTTACACAAATGCTTACTCAGGGCAGCTAAAATCTTACCCGTGAGACCTACTCCCCTGAGTTTATTCAAACTGATGAGCAGCAGTTTTCCTAATTCTGGTTACTACATCCTTCGCAATCGCCATGGCGTAGAAATCGCCTTTGACTGCGCCCCACCTGGTCCGAATGAACTTCCAGGTCACGCTCACGCTGATTGTTTGACTATCGATGTATACTTCAAAGGTCAGCCTCTGATTGTTGATACTGGTATCAGTGAGTACAGCAGTGGTGCGATTCGCTCATACGAGCGTAGTACCTCGGCTCATAACACAGTCGCAATTGCCAATCAAAATCAATCGGAAGTCTGGGGAAGTTTTCGGGTTGGTCGTAAAGCCCAACCCTTTAATGTTCAATCTAATCAGTCTCAAGGATGGCAATGGATTTCATCAGCCCACAATGGCTATGCGAACTCTCCTTTCAATGTTATACATCGTCGGTGGGTTGGTTTAGGCATAGAAGGCATTGTGATTCTCGATTGCCTCAATACCGAACTGACAACTGACTATACCTCCAACCTTCACTTTGCACCCGGCATCAATCTCACTTATCAACAAGATTTAGATGAATATTGTGGTCAGTTTAATGGAACAAACCTTTATGTTAAAATATTTGGTTTAGCAACTGATGATAGAGTAAAATGTCTTGATTTTGATTCTTCTCAGTCTTGGTACGCCCCGGAATTGGGTATGCGTCTTCCTCGCGGACTTTTAAAAATTCAGGGTAAATTGTTACCTGCTGGTAAAACTATTTGCATTTTACTGACTATAGGTTCCAGGCAGACAGTTACTTTCAAATGGCTTGATAATCGAGGTCAGCTTCAATTTGATGGTAGTACTTGCTTGAACTGGATCTTGTCTCAGGGGAATTTAACAACACAAGTTACTCAAGTATGAATATTCTGATTTTGAATCAATATGCTTTGCCTCGTGGAGCTGCTGGCATTACCAGGCACGGTGATCTAGGTAGTGTTTTAGTTAGTAAGGGACACAAGGTAACTGTTATAGCTTCTGGTTTTGACTACTTGACTCGTGAAATTGATCGGACTCAAGGAAAATTAATATTGCAGGAAACCCATTCTGGGGTTGATTTTTTTTGGTTAAAAACTACTCCTTATAAAAGCAATGAAACCAAACGAACAAAAAGCATGGTAGATTATAGCATAAATACTGCTATTAAAGGTTTGAACCTAGCCGATAAGCCAGATGTCGTTATCGCTTCATCACCCCATTTACTCACGGGTTTAGTTGGTATATTTTTGTCCGCTTATTACCAAATACCTTTCGTTTTTGAAATTAGAGATTTATGGCCTTATGTATTAGTCCAGCTTGGCGCAATAAAACCGAATAGTTTTTTTCATAAAACTTTAAATAAAATAGAAAAAATAATTTATAAAAAATCCGCAAAAATAATCATCCTCTCTCATTTTGCAGGAAACTATTTAAAACAGATTGCTGTAGAGAAAGAGAAAATAAGTTACATTCCTAACGGTATATTTTTAAATGAGAAATTTAAACTAGCTCAAAATACATTACCAGATTCCCTTAAGAGCATTATAAAAGCAGAGAAAGCTCGTAAAATAATCATGTATTGTGGCGCTCATGGAATTGCTAATAATTTAAATAATGTTCTAGAAGCTTTAGATTATTTACGGAATAATAAAGAAAATATTTATAATAAAATTGCTGTTTTTTTTATAGGTGGAGGACAACAAAAAGACCACCTAATCAAATTAGCACATCAGAAAAAACATTCACATGTCCATTTCCATCCACCAGTAGCTAAAGCGGTAGTCAAATCTGCACTTTCTTATGCCGATATACTTCTAGTTCATGTAGCAGATGGATTTAACTATGGTATAAGTCCGAACAAATTATATGACTATTTAGACGCGGAAAAGCCAATTTTATATTCTTCAGCGATTTCCAATGATATTATTGAAGAAATTAGAGCAGGTATAACCTTTTTGCCGAATCAACCAAGAGAACTTGCTAGAGCGATTGAAACAATGATTTTTTTTCCAGAAGAAGAGCGAGTATCTATGGCGAAAAGGGGAAAAAGCTACGTTAGAGAATATCATAATCTAGAAAAGCTGGGAGAAAAGCTGGAAAAAATTTTGCTTGAAGTTATATCAAAAGAGAAAAGATGATTGTAATGGCTTGTATTGTAACTGGGGCTACTGGTTTTATTGCTAGTTACTTAATTCCAGCTTTACATCAGCAAGGTTTGCAAGTTAAGGCGGCGATTCGTCGCGAACGCGATTCTCTGAAAACTGCCTCTTTCGTGGCTCCAGTTACTGTCGGAGAAATTGATAGAAACACCACTTGGCAGAAAGCCCTGAATGGTATTGATCAAGTGATTCACCTCGCAGCGCATGCCCATATTCTGTATGAAGACAAACCCAACGCTGAAGCAGAATTCTTTAAAGTGAATACTGAGGGTACTGCTAACCTCGTGAAGCAGTCTATTCAAGCAGGTGTAAAGAACTTTATCTTTATCAGCTCCATTGGCGCAATGGCAACCCTAAGCAACCATCCCCTCACGGAAACCTCCCCATGCCAACCCGATACTCCTTACGGACGCAGTAAACTCCAAGCCGAACAAGCCCTAATCAAACTTGCCAGCCAAAGTAACATGACCTGGACTATTCTACGCCCTACCTTAGTCTACGGTTCTGGCAACCCTGGCAACATGGAACGCCTGATTAAACTCATCAATCGAGGCTTACCCTTACCCTTTGGCTCAGTCAACAACGGCCGTAGCCTTCTTTACGTCGGTAATCTCGTTGATGCGATCGCGACTTGTCTAACTCACCCTAACGCCAAAAACCAAACATTCCTGGTTAGCGATGGTCAAGATCTCTCCACACCCGAACTCATCCGTAAGATAGCCTACCACTTAGAACGCCCTTGTCACCTCCTCCCAGTACCACCTAGCCTGCTCAAAATGGCAGGTCATCTAGGAGATACCATCGAGCAATTCACTCAACGCCCCCTACCACTCAATCGTTCAACTATTGACCGCCTGCTAGGTTCCCTCGTCGTTGACAGCAGCCACATCCGAAACACTCTCAACTGGGAACCTCCCTACACCGTTGACGAAGGACTCTCAAAAACCTTGCGCTGATGTATACTATTCGCGGTCACAAACTGAGCTTTTGTCATGCAGAGCTTAGTGAAGTACAGCGTAACATAGTCGTGAGATTCTAGGCTAACGCCGAGCTTCGCTAACACTCCGCTTCAGTTCCTTCGCTTCGCTCAGGACTCAGAATGACAAATTTGACCGTGCGAAGTATACCTCTCTCACGGAACTCACCGAAAACCAATAGGTCATATAGTAAAAGATGTGTGTGTGAGAAGTGTAATAGACAAGCATGTTAACTGTTCTTGCGGCTGCCAGTGTT
>Ga0207419_1001534_pt1 | contig 17006 bp, 13 predicted proteins | sample ElkSloMetagenome_4_FD_184723 | JGI IMG/M metagenome (GOLD analysis project Ga0207419, IMG submission 184723) | Hot spring microbial communities from Elkhorn Slough, Monterey Bay, USA - MD2A (version 2) | ecosystem: Environmental > Aquatic > Marine > Intertidal zone > Estuary: Microbial mat ...
GATGATGATTTTACCGATCCATGTGCCACCACCTGTTAATAAACTCATTGAAATTGTTAATACCACTGTATTTTCATACTTTTATGTGCGTTGACCCTGGTGCTTCCCCATTGCCTTTTCCAAATACCCTGATACCTAACAATGTAAAATGTCCGCCGGGGATATAGTAATTGGTAAGGTTTCGCCCAGACACCTACTCAAGATATAAGGATTGCAGATGGTTTTTGTCTCCAAATTATTATTCGCCCGGATATTATTGGAGCAACCCCATGTGAACAAGTAGGTAGCACACCGTATTAATTAAGCGTTCTGATGGTCGGGACGGCCAAATCTGAACGCTTAATTTTTTTGATGTAAATCTTTTACTTCTATTTTTCAAAATTCTATTTCAAGTACACTTTAATCCTATTTTGTTCATCGTTCTTAAATGCTGAAAGAACAAATTCCTTGTTCATTGTTGCCTTAGATTTTCCGGCAACATCAAACGGCACATCTTCACCATTAAGTGTTGTTTTGTCAATCGTGTATTCATTCCAGTCAAGGTTAAATTTATTGATATACTCAACAACTATGTTCTTTCCCTGGAAAACACAATTAACACGGTTTACCCCATCTTTAAACTGTTGTTTTGTTAGTTGTGGGTGTAAAACCAGATGCCCCGACTCACCTCTTACACCATACATTTGGGTAACCAGTGCCAGCATTAACCAGGTTGCCGATCCGGTTAGATAATAATAGGAAGCTCTTCCATCGAGTTCAAAATAAGAAGGTATGCCGGGGAACATTTTGGCTGTTGCCGAATCGTCGCAAAGCGTAAACACTTCGTTCAATAAATTGTAAGCCTCGGCAACAAACCCGCGACGGTACAAGCCGTAAATAAGCATTACATTTTGTTGCATCCATATTCCCCCATGCTCTTTGTGCCCATATACAAACCCGGTTAACCGGCCAAAATACATGGTGTCTTCATTAAAATTTGTGCACAGGTGCAATCCACCTTTAGGCCCTTTCAGATAATGGGTGATTGATTTGTAAAGCTCTGGAATATGGTCATCGATGGCTGTTTCAAAGATGATGGGCAATACCTGCGATGTTAAATCCATTCTTACCCCTTTGGGATGATCTCCATGCACCCTGTTTTCATCATCATCGTAATGCCCGTTAAAAAAGCTATATCCATCCTTTGTTTTCAGCCATTCATTTTTTCGGATATGATTATAAATCCAATCCGATTTTGCTTTTAAATCCGCAATCAATTCTTTCACATCTACATCTTCCCTTTTTCCGCTTATTTCTTCAGACACCACCTTATAATAAGCCATTAGATGTGATTTCTTTTCCCGGCTACTGTCATAATTCACTTTCTTTTGCCCGGGAAGGGTGTCGAGCAGACAATGCATCTCTTTCAACAGTGAAACCTTTTGCAAACCCTTTGTTTTGGCAACATGTTCTAAAACTTCGGCAATTGATTTTAAATTGTGGGCATACCAATTAAAAAAACATACCGATTCTCCTTTATTTCTTGCCATGTCATAAGTATCGTTCCAGTCTGCCCCTTCCAACAGGATGTTGTTATGCTTACCCATATTAAAAAAGGAACAAAGCTGCTGCAAGAGAGTGTGTTCCAACAAGGATGAAGTGTACACCTGCCCTTTTTTATCTAACTGAAGAGTGCCTTTGGATATATCCCAGTTCTCATCAATTTTCCTGCTCCGGTATATAAACTGATCCTTCCAGTATTCCATTTCTTTAAAAAGGATATCGTAATCGCCGGTTTGTTGTATGTAGAAATTTAAAACAAAAAATGGCCAGGATCCGTGATCGCACCAGGTTCGAGGTACATTATTCCTGTCGGCTACAAATTCTCCGGGTTTTGTACCCACAATCGTTGCATTGGTACCGTCTAAGCGGATGCCTTTAAAATTATTTACAATTTCGTTTTTGGCACTGTCGGGGTCAATCAGGAAAATAGAAATTAAATCGGAGAATAAATCTCTCCATCCCCTTCCACCGCGACCATAACCAAAGTCGGGCAAGTATGAGTTACCGTATACCTGCCTGCAAATAAGCTGGTAATTAATCCAACGTACCCAATTGTTAAAATCACTGTCTCCCGACTTAAAAGAGACCGTATTCACAATCTGCTGCCAATACTCGCGGGTTTTATTGGCTATATCATTCACCAGTTCAATGGTGCCATATTTGGTCTTCCATGCATCAATATCGTCTTCATTATGGGTTATGCCATTCAAAATGATATAAGTCTTTTTCTGGCCCGGTTCAAGTTTTATTTTTTCAAACCTGAGGGCTCCAATGGCTTCGAAACCATCTATTTGTTCATACTTCACCGTTGGCTCCCACAGGTTTTTATACACCATTTCAGGAGCATCAAGGCTACCCCCCTCGCCTACAAATTCTTTTACCGTTTGTATAATTGAACGGGGTGCGTTCCCGTTGTCTTCATACCCTTGAACACTGTAAAAAACATCATTGTTACTGTGTCCAAACTCGTTAAAATTTATAATTGGCTTAATGGTTACCCCATGTTTTCCTTTTTTATTTTTAATAAACATGGTAGTTACATTGCGGTGGTCGCGCAAATTGTCAGGTGTTCTTCCGTAAATTGGAACAGCAGCTGTGGCAAAAATTTCCTTAGCAGCGTTACCTGTGTTTTCAATTTCAACCTTCAATAGTTCAACATGCTCATTGGCATGGGGCACAAAAACAGTGGTTTCTGCTTTTAGTCCAAGGTTTTTGTTTTCCCTGTAAAGATGAAATAAGCCTATCTCCCCTTCAACCAGCGAATCTTCATTTGTTTCACTATTCCATTTATCAGCTTTTGCCGATGCACTCATACCTGAAACAGACCATGGTTCAAACCCTTTAACATAAATCCAAAAGTTACGGCTGTTGTTTACCCTGTGCAAATCTTCGGTAACCACGGGTATGGAATGATAATGATGGAAATCGGAACAGATGTCTCCTTTTAACTCGGGAGTAACCGAGCATTTCATTCCATATCGGTTAATTAAAGGAAAATACAGCCTTGAAACTTCATGTGCTTCTGGCGACAGAAATGATCCATCGTTTTTGTTTGTGTACTTCCATAATTTAGACTTTCCTTCGCGGGCCGGTTTGCCTCCATAGCTATTGTTACTCATTGCTCTTGAATTAAAATTATTATAATGGTTATTTTTTCGCCCTTTTTATAAGTTCCTCTGCGGCCCCAGCCGAAGGGTAGGGCTCATCAAAAGGATCAATGTTCAGCAGTAAGCCCTTGGGCGATAAGTTTTTTACTAGTTCATCAATTTCGTGCGTAGCTATATTGAGGATAAGTGTTTTACCAGCATCCTGTATTTTTTGCAACGTTGGCAGGTGCCTCACATTTTCACAGTTAGTTTCCGGGTTCCATTGTATGCCATGTAAATTGGGTATATCAAGTAAAAAATCGAGGTGCCTGATAACCTGGTCGGGGCCATCAAAATGAAACATGGTATAATCGAGTTCATTACACATGAACTTAATGTCATCTAAAATAAATTCCTCGTACATTTCAGGCGATATCATGGTCATAAAATCGGATTGCAGGCAAAAGGTCCTTTCAGGCCCCCACATGTTCAACCATGCAACACTGTTGCCGTCAAAAAACTTATTTTGAATGTAAAATAGTTCGTCTGTCCAGTATTTCCAGTTTTTAATAATTTTTTGGTTGGCACTTTTAATGGTTTCCGGTATCATGAGCAAGTCGAGCGATAGTTTTTCAGAACCACGCAATAACATCAGGGTGTCAATCCCGTTGAAAATATCCACAGGCAGCTCGGTAAAAATATGGTTTTCGCTGGCTGCTTTTGCTGCACATTCCACAATATATTTTTGGATATTCCACCAAATATTCCATTCATTAAATTCAACATTAAAATTGTCCCAGTCATCAATCACTTCATGAAACCAGGTAGGCTCATCACAGCTTCTTAAATCGACTATGGCTCCCAAAAAGGCAGAACAAATACCCGGCCCAATGGCCGTGGTAAGTATTGGAAGCGTTTCTGCGGCAAAATGCATGTATTTTAAACATTCAACCTGGTGGTTAATGTTTATTTCAGGGTTCACTTTTATGTTAAAAGGTTCACTGTATCTTTTATCGGCCTTAATTTTGTTTAGGTACTCATAATAACCCGCTTTGTTTTTATAAGCCTTAACTGAAACTAAAGGCTTAACATTTTCAAGGTTCCAGAATTGTTTAAAATTTTCTTTTTTTATTAAAAGATCTTCATTCATCCGTTTATATTTAAATGGTTTCTAAGCAAACTTATGGAACTCGCATGTGATCGTCCCCTTTTACAGCGGGGCAAGCTATCCGGGGTTGTGATTGAACCAATCATGTTCGTTTCATCTGTTTGCAATAATTAATAAGGAATTACACTACTTTGCAAAGCGCTTTTCAAGAGCTTCGAGTGAAACCCCTTTGGTTTCGGGAAAAATAAACAGGGCAAACAAAAAGGTCAGTAATGCAAAACCGGAATAAATAACAAAGGTGAATGTGCTCCCCAGGTTTTCTAATTGCCAGGGAAAGAAAAAGGTTACACCAAACGACACCACCGACCCCCATAGACCGGCAACTGACATGCCAATCCCTCTGTATTTATTTGGAAATATTTCTGACAGGAAAACCCAAAGTACGGGTCCCAGCGATATGGCAAAAGAGGCTACATAGCACATCACGCAAAGCAATACGAAATAACCTGAAAACTTATCTAAATATGAAAACACGCTAAGTGATACTAAAGAAAGAGTTAAGCCTATACTGCCAATAATAAGGAGTTTTTTTCGTCCCATTTTGTCGATAACGGCCATGGCAACAAAAGTGAATACCAGGTTTGTCAGGCCAATAATCGCGGCATTAATAAAAGAAGCATCTTTCCCAATGCCGGTTTTTTCAAAAATTACAGGCGCATAATACAATACTGCATTGATCCCGGTAATTTGTTGTAAAAAAGCTAAGCCCAGGGTTAAGAAAAGTATCGTCTTCAATTTGGAACTAAACAGCTTTTTCAATAAAGATAGGCTATCATGTTCTTCCTTATTTGCAAGCGATTGTTTTATCTCGTTTAATTGTCCGTTCGCATATTCCTCATTTCCAATTTTAGCTAACACCTGGCCGGCTTTATTTATTCTACCCTTGCCCACGAGCCATCTCGGGCTATTGGGTACAACAATTAAAAATATGAAATACAATACAGCAGGTATGGTTTCCACACCAAGCATCCAGCGCCAATTGTTAACCCCCGTACTAAGTAAAAAATAATTTGAGAAATAGGCAGCCGAAATACCAATAACAATATTCAACTGGTTAAATGAAACCATTTTTCCACGAACTGCCGGAGGTGAAATTTCGGCAATATACACCGGGGCAATTAATAATGCCCCACCTACACCTACGCCTCCAATCATACGTGCAATTACTAAAAACCAAAACTCCTGCGCAATAGCTGAAGTCACTGCGGATAATGTGAATAACAGTGCAGTTACCATCAACACAGACTTTCGGCCATACTTATCGCTAAACATACCGGAAAAGGCATTTCCAACAACTACCCCAATAATAAAGCAGCTTACAGTCCACCCCGTTTGCAACTCACTTAAACCAAAATATGTTTTCATAAAGGGTATGGTACCGCTAATAACAGCACTGTCGAACCCCAATAAAAAACCACCTAAAGCTGTGATAAAAGAGATGGTGTAAATAAAACGTTTGTTATAACTCATGCTCCCCTTTTTTTATATACCAATGGCTCACTTTTTATGAAAATTGGTATTGATTAGTTAATTGACTGATTTAAGGTGTTCTCCCTTCATGCGTTACAAGTTATCTGCTTTTTGAAAAACAAATTATTAACAGCTAAAAACAGTTCAACCCGTTTTATGCATTAGAAATTACATTTCACATTAAAAACGAGTTCAAATATAATAAAAAATCAGAACAGTGCGTACCTGTATGTTTTATTTTGATTATTTTGCAAACATTTTTAATGGGGATGGGATAATTTTTATTTTTAGCATCGATTTAATTTTTTAAAAAAATGAAGATAGTTTTCAGAGGTGGCAAACCAAAGTACAAGCAAATATCAGATTCAGTAATTGAAGCGATACACAAGGGACATTTAAAAATGGATGACGTTTTACCCTCTGTAAATGAGATGTGTAAAAAGTATTCATTATCGCGCGATACCGTTATTAAATCTTACAACGAATTAAAAAACAAAGGGGTTATAACATCGGCACCGGGCAAGGGGTATTACATATCGGGAACGGCGACTCACATCAAAAGGAAAGTACTTATTATTCTTGATGAGCTTAGCGATTACAAACAAATACTATTAAAATCTCTGACTGAAAATCTTAGTCGTTTTTCTTCTTTTGAAATTGTTTTTCATCACCATAACCGAGAGCTATTCAGGCGATTTATTACTGAGAACAGTCCAAATTATTCATACCTGGTCGTGGTGTTACCTTTGTACGATGAGGTAAAACAAGATGTAAAACTTTTAAAAAGTAAAAATGTGTTTATTATCGACCATGCTCCAGGGGGCATTATGGGAAAATACCCTGGTGTTTACCAGGACTACAAAAATGATGTTTTTAATGCCCTGAAATCGGGCACAGAGGCCATAAAAAAATATGATCGTTTTGTGTTGGTACACAGTAAGTACAGCTATATCGTTGACGGAATGATAAGAGGATTCAGAGAATTTTGTAATTCAAAAAACATACAAAAAGAGGTAATGGATAATATCAATACCTGCCCCATTCAAAAAAACACGCTATACCTGATTCTTGATAATGATGATCTTATCTTTTTTGTGAAAAAAATTAAAAAAGAAAAGCTTACACTCGGTAAGGATATTGGCCTGATTTCATATAACGAAACTCCATTAAAAGAGATCATTGCCAACGGTTTATCAACCATATCAACCGATTTTAATGAAATGGGGAGACTGGTTAGTGAAATGATAAAAAACAATGATCACAGCGTTGTTCTAAACAAATCCGGCCTGAATACCCGGGATTCTATTTAACATCAGATTTCGTTTTTATAGCGATGCTTCAAATTCCCTTACGCTTTCAATAATTGCAAGCAGGTTCTCCCATGGCACTTCAGGTTCAACCAGGTGAGTTGGGCCAATTACAATACCCCCTTTTTTACCACATTTTTGCAATCTCGTCAAGGTTTCTTTTCTTACCTCTTCCGCGGTACCAAATGGAAGTAATTGCTGAGTTCCCAGGGTACCCCAGAAAGAAACTCTATGCCCAAACTTATCGTGAATTTCATCAAAATCCATACACTCTGTTTGAATGGGATTTAAAACTTCAACACCTGTTTCAATCAATTCATCAATAAAAGGAGTGATATAACCACACGAGTGATAAAAAATGATAATGTCGGGTTTTATGGCTTTTGCAGTGTCAATTACTTTTTTTAAACGGGGTTGCAGCCAGGTTTTCCACAGCTCCATGTCTATCATAATTGAATTTTGTGTGCCAATATCATCACCCAGACCAAGAATATCGGCTCCTGCATTGGCATAAGCTCTTGCTTTTGCACAGGCAAAATCAGTTATCCTATCTAAAATTACGGTGGCTTTCTCGTCCATCACCATCATATCCATCATCAATTCTTCCATAGATCGGATATACCATGAAGCCTCCCACACAGTCATTTGCATCTTGGCATAGGCTGCCAAATGTTGCTTATGAAGTTGCTTTACTTCCTGGTTAAGCTTTTGTATTGCTTCATCAGAAACCATAGGATATGGATAATTTACAATTTCATTTAGTCCTGCACCAGCCAGTGGATGATGCATGCGTGTCATATGAAACGCTTTTTCAGAACCTTTAGAATGGCCTACACCATAGCAATCAAATTCGGTATCTTCGGGTAGGGTTTCTCTTTTATACAATTTCCTACCATCATCAAAATTATTATTGATTAACAGCTCTACAGGTCGGTGAAACTGTTCAAAATAAGCTGGATAATCATTATGACCGAACTTCTTTTTAAACGTCTCTACCTGAGAATCACAAAGTTCAAAATCTACGGGCACTTTTGTTACTCCTTCCCTACGAAGAGCTGTTAGCATAAGATCCTTCATCCTTCAATATTTTTTGTGCTAAAATACGCTGGATCAGAATAAAAAGATTACAAAAACTGGAAGTGATTATCAGAAAATCTTAAGCATTTCGGAAATACCTTTCTTTGAATTCCAGGGGAGAGAAACCGGAATACTTTTTAAAAACCATTGAAAAATACTGAGGTGATGAAAAACCAGTTTTGTATGCAATTTCTTTTACAGAACTATTTAAATCGGAAGTAAGACATTTTTTGGCCCCATTTACTTTCAACTTGTTAATGTATTCGATTGGCCCAAGTTTAAGATGTTCTTTAAACAACAGCCTTAGGTAACGGGATGAAATGTTACAATTCCTGGCTATATCTTCAATCTTAATATTTTCGTTGCAAAAGCTGCCGTTTATAAACTCCAAAGCTTTTATGAGGTATTCATTGTTAATAACATTTTCAAAGTTTAGCTGCTTGTTAATCTCACGCGATAAAAGCAAGATTAGCTCGCGGTAGTATAAGTCGATGATTGTTTTATAATTTTCAGCCTTGTTGTTTTCCTCATCAATAATACGCTCGATGCAACTTTTAACACCAACAATTGAATTGAACTTAATGTACTTATTTGAATTTGTTTTCAGGTTTATGAGAAAAGAAAAAGATTGGTGTTCGTGATATATTTTGAAAAACTTATTGAGGTTGCTAATTTCAAACTCCAACTGAATTAATGACACCCCACTTTTATCTCCTGATCTGAAATAATGTTGAATGCCCGGGAAAATAACCATGCATGACCCCTCGTTAAAATCTACAATATCATTATCAAGGTGCATGGTACACCTTCCCCTTTCAACATAATTTATCTCGATGCGCGAGTGCTTATGAGGGCCATATTCATAATCGCGGCGATATTTTCGTTTAAAATAATATACCGACTTAAAGTCTATTGATTGATAATTTAACAACTGGGAACTCATATCAAATTTCTGCTACAAAATTAACAGATAAAATGAATAAATTAAGTATATAGTCTTTGACAGAAAAATCCGATAACTGCGTTAAGCTTATCTTTTTTATAAGTCAATTACAGACGTAAACTCCTGATAATAAAGTTTCGCAAGCCCTATTCTCGAAGTTTTCTTATCAAAGACTTTGAAAAAAGAGAGTTTTCTTACAGAGACTATCTAGGGCTTTGCTACAATTTTTAAAGCAATCATAGAATCAAATTCCGGAAATTGTAACTGGACATAAATACCATTAAAATCATCTTTTGATATTTCTCCTTTATAAAGTTCCTTTCCCGTAAAGGGTGAAATAAAGGAATAAGAATATTCCTTTGCCAGTAGATTAAGACTTACATCGCTGCCACTATTCCCTGTAAACAAGATCGCATATTGATTTCCAATATCAGATAAAGCATGCCAAACCAATCCGGGTGCATGATAAACAGAATTAAAATCAGGCTTTGTTTTAATATAATCAAATGAATTCATAAAAGATGACAAATAACTTAATTGCCTTCTTAAATTAGGGCTGCCTCCGCCAGGAGCGTTATTGGTTCCTGTACCATTTTCCTTGCCCACGAAAAAAGAATAATCCAGGTTATTGAATACCGCACCCCCTGCCAGCATAAACTGCCAAGCTTGACGCAGATAAGTTGTGTCATTGCCTCCATCAAACCCTGACTCATCAAAACTTATAGGGCGCTCCCAACCATAATTCATCCAAACTGCTTCAGGCCATGCATAATGAAGGTTTATAATTGAGATATTTGAATCCACATAAGGAATGGAGTGCTTAAAATTGACATAGTTTTGTGCAATTAAATGTTTTTTAGGGAGATCCCTTTCCGTTTCGGTAATAACCCCGGCTAATTCGCCCTGCCATTTCATTGCGTCCTCTGAAGCTGTTTGTGCATATTTGAACCATCTATTCTTATCGGGCTCGGGATCAAGGGTTTTTAATAAACGAATATCTTCATCTGGATTATCCGTCCAAGGTTCATTCTGTATTTCAAAAATTACATTATCAAAGCCATTTACTTCTTCAATAATTTTTTTGACCAGCCTTTGCTGAATTTCATTTATTATTTTGTTATCCGGTAAGTTGCAATACTCCCAAGATTTGATAGCCGGGAAATTGTTCACGTTGTTTCCTGGGTTAAAAGGGTTTCGTTGCCAGTTTTCTTGTGTATAAATAGAGCTGAAAAAAGTGATTTCCACAATTATGTCAAGTTTCTCTGCTGTGGTAAGAAAATTTTGTAATCTCTTGAAATAAGCAGGATTCCAAGTGGTAAGATCAAATTTATTCTCACCCTCTAAAAGCGATTCTTCTTCTGTTCTTTTCCAAGGAGCAAGATAATGTCCCGTTTCCGGGGCTAAGGTGTTTTTTTCTATATTGAAAACTCCCGGTTTTTCCACGTATGCTCCGCAAAATACCCTTGTATAATTCATCCCATCATCTTTCAAGGTGTTCAGGTATTTCACATAATCAAATTGAGTGTTTATAACTGCTCCATAATGCTCGGCTGAAGTAATCAACACCAGAGGCTTTTCTTTATAATAAAAATAGCGAGGATTTTCGGGATGTTGTGTTACTGGTTGAGCAAATACCATATGAGCCATAAAAAGGTTTATTACGATAAACTTGTAAATTGTTTTCATTCTTTTATTATTTAGCCATAAATATACTAATTCTAATGCCTTATTTTTCTTGAAGCCTCATGCAGGTTAGATAAACCAAGCTATTGTACTCAGGAATAATGGCTTATAATTATTAGAAATATTAAAATTCAAATTCCAGTATTTCGTTGTCGCTTTTTGCCGGAGCTATTGCAGATAGTTTTTTAATGATTTCTTTCTCCGTATCTTTTACAAGAATGGCATATTTACTATCATTGAATACTTTAGGCCTAAATGTATTGCCTTTAATTCTTATGCAATATACTAATTTATCGTTTTTTTCATCCCTGATTTCCACTACTGGATCAATGGTTCCCGATATCATGATTTTTGGCAAATAGGCAAAGGCTTTTCTTCCATAATTATCGGTTTGTTTAATGGTTATTGGCCAGCCCTCATATTGGTCATTATTGTTGGATGGATCTGCATATCTTGGCCAGCATTCTGCTGTTATGGTGCGGTTTGTTTTATTGAAACGAACAATTCCATATCCCGGGGCTTTATCGTGTAAAACTAAAGGTTCTTTGTTTGTAGATATTTTGTTGAAATCAGTAGGGTTTGTTACGGTATAAACGGTAACCAAATTCCCAAAACCGTCCTTATGTTTGCCCATGTTTTGAGGTTTTCCTTCAGGAATATCTTTACCCGGTTCTTCAGGCCATCAAGCCATTTGCTATGGAAGGCACACAAAATGAATATATTGCATCATTCCATTCGTCTATCCCGTGATGCACAAAAGAACCTAAATGTTGGTCTCCGGCCAAATGAAAGGCAAAGCCCTTGCGTAAGGCATCAACCGCCTTGTCTCGACCCGTTTGTGGCCATCCGTCGGAATCCAAATCGGCTATTAGCCCGAACATATTGCCATGATGCGTAGCCATGTTGGCAAAAATAGTTTGTGACAGAGCTATTTTCATTTCAGGATTTTTCCAGTTGGTGATCCAATCTGCCAAAAATTTTAATTGACGGTCTCAATAACACTTTTCCGGGCATGTCAATTTTTTCCGGGTCATATGAAGGATCAATAATGTGATCGGATCGTCCCCTTGTTTTATACGGATTATCTGAACATCCCGATTTAAATTTTCGATCTTCAAGAAGGCTGATAATCCAAGTAATATCCCTAGTTTCATAAGTCGATAATTTACTGTTTATTTATTAAAAGTGCCTTCTTAAATTAAAATTCACTGCCTTATTTCAAATCCCAGCTGAATTTATCAGCCAATTCCGGGATATAGTCCGGGTTTGGTATTGGCATTTGCGCATTTACTTTTTTTCGCCATGCATTTAATTCTTGCTTCAATTCTTTGGCTACCCGGGGCTTTTCAGCAATCAGGTTATTTTTTTCTCCAATGTCATCTTGTAAATTGTATAGTTCATAGGACTCGCTTTCGATAACATGGATTAGTTTCCATTGATTTTTCCGTATTGCAGAATAAGGCACTGCCCCTTCGGTATGGTAGTGTGGGTAGTGCCAAAATATCGCATTCCGATCTATAATTCCTTGTGGTTTTAAAAGCGGCACAATGCTTTTTCCGTCAAATCCACTTTTTACCTTGTTGCTACATTCAATTCCGGCCATTTCCATTAAAGTTGGGAAATAATCGGGTGAAATGATGGGTTTGTCGCATTTCGTCCCGGGATTTGATGTTTCAGGGGCAACAACAAATGCAGGTACCCGAACACCACCCTCATACATCGACCCCTTCCCTGACCTTAGTGGAAGGTTGCTTGTTACTTGCGCTTTGGGATTGCCAACCAAGCCTCCGTTGTCCGAAGTAAAAACAATGATGGTATTTTCCATCAGCCCCTGTTTTTCTAGTTCGGCTACAACTTTTCCAACGGCATCATCGGTATGTTCTACCATAGCGGCATATATTGGATTCCGTTGCATGTAGCTTGAATCAACCAGGTTTTTATATTTTTCTATGGTTTCCTGCTTTGCTTGCAAAGGGGTATGCACATTATAAAACCATAGATTTAAAAAGAACGCTTGTTCTTTGTTTTGAGCAATGAAGTCACAAGCTTCTTTTGCCAATCTATCAGTAAGATACTCTCCTTCAGGGCCATCAGGAATTTTCGGGTTTTTATAAGGTGAAAAATAACTCTTGGGAGATCCCATTTTCCAACCGCCAATATTGATGTCGAATCCCTGATTACCTGGCCAATAAACACTATCTTCACCTAAATGAAATTTACCTATATGTGCCGTTTTATATCCGGCATCTCTAAAAGCATCAGCCATAGTATATTCAGCAGTATCCAGATACATTGTCCAGTCGGGTACTTTATATTTTGCATGTGGTTTTACATGGCCGGTAATCCAGTCGGTGCAATTGTTGGTAGCGGGGTATTTCCCCGTAAGCACACTTGATCTGGTTGGTGAACAAACTGCACAGGCAGCATAAGCATTTGTGAAAACAACACCTTTTTCAGTAAGATTGTCAATATTTGGGGTTTGATAATACCGGCTACCGTTATAGCTTACATCTTTCCAACCCAGGTCGTCAACCAGAATAAATACCACATTGGGCTTTTTGTTTTTTTGTTTTGTATTGGTGCATGAAGCAAGAGTGCATAAAACAAAACCAGAGATGAATAATTTTTTACAGATAATATTCTTCAATTGCATCATAATTTTAATGTTTTTATTTATTCTACTCCAAAAAATACGATCACGGCATCATGCTCCTGTAAATCACAAGTAATTTTGCACAATCCATTTTCATCCCGTTCAACATGCACCTCTTGAGATGCCCAATATACATTACTGCAAGGCAGTGTAGTGCAGTAGCTGTGGCGGTTATCTTCATTGCTAAAGATGGAAATTACGCCCTTGCCATTTTGGGCATTTATTTTTTCATATACCTCTATCGCATCCCCTGTTTTCCCGGTATGGTTCAGCGTTGACAAGGTAATATCATTCTTCACCTCTTTGTATTTTGTCAGCATGGTATTGAAGGTTTGAATATTTTGATTCGGAATATCCAAAATATCGCCCCAAATGCCGTTTTGACCAAGAACAAGTGAAGCAAGGTTTACCCTCACCGATTTTTCGTCGCCATCGGGCTGGTAATGAGTTAAAAATAGTATAGAGGGTATCCATTTGTCATATTCGAGTACGGTTCGGGCAAACCAGCCACGGGCAGGACCTGGATTCACAAAAACATTGTTACAACCATTATCCAGAGGTGTCTGAAATTTTTCTACCAAATCGAAATTATGAAAATAGGGACCGTTGTTTATGGCAAAGTATTTACCCACCGATAAAAAGCTAAGGCCAACAGCCCTGGTAGCCTCGGTAACATCAAAATCGAAAATAGCATTGGGTATTTCTTCCTGAATACGTTTTGCAATTTTTGTCATATAAATGGGCATTAAATAGCCATAGCTGTCTTCGCGTTCTTGTGGTGTGCTGTTTTCGTTGCCATGGTGGTGATTTGAATCGTTGCATATATCAAAATCCAACCCATCCCATTTAAAGTATTCGCAACCTGTTGCTTTTGCCAGTTCAATCATTCTGTCAGCATGGTCTTTCCAATAATCGCTAACCATGCAAACATTCACAATTTTATTATTAAAAAAGTTGAACGGCCCGCGCAAATTTCCGTCTTTGCGTACCAACCAATCATCGTGTTCCTTGTAAATGGAACTGCTTTTCGACACAATTGACGGATTAAACCAAAGCCCCATCTTCATATTGTATTTGTCCAATTTAGCTTTGATGTCCGTTAAGCTATCAGGAAATAATTTCAGGTTTACCTGCCAATCGCCTAAGTTCTCAAACCATCCGGCATCAATAACAAATACATCAACCCCCATTTCATAGGCCCGGTCTATTTCTTTCAGTATCTCCTTTTGGGTCATCACATCTTTAGTGCTTCCCCCACCCCATTGAATCCGTTCCTGTCTTCCCCAGGTATTATAGTAAATGTAAGGCTTTCTTGATTCGGTATTGGGCGATTGGTATTTTAAAATAAAAGAGCGGTATTCGAAGGCAAGTTCATTCATGTTGTCAGATACACTCCCTATTTGAAACCAAATGCTTTCAAAAGGATTGTCAGCACTAATTATCTGTTTGTCAAGGTAATTTCCTTTTACGGCCTTTAAACTTACTCTTCTTTGAGATGAAAACTCATAATTTAAAAAGGCATTGGGATATTGCGAGCCATGCTCATAGGCAATTAAAAATGAGGATTGTTCATCATTTACTATCATTACCGGCCCCATTACCGCGTCGTTGTTGCTAAACTGACTTTCTTTTATATCTAGCAAACGAGGCACATAACAGTGGTTCTTGTGGCTGTAATCTGACAAACGCAACTCTATTGCTTTGCTATTTTCAGGTACTGTAAATGACAAATAATTTAGATTATCTGCCCCCTTACTTTTAGTCAGCTCATGTTTGCTTGTTGATGCAAGCTCGTATTTAAACCGTACAAAAGGACTTTTGTCGGTAATTTGAAACATTATTTTTAACAACAGGGAGGTATCGGCTTTCAGTTTTCCTTGTACAATGTATGCTGTTATGTCCCGGGAATCTTCAATTTTTGTGCTTTTGGTTTCAATATTTTCAAGCACTGCTGTCATTTTTTGCCCGTCTATTTCAAAAACAGGCGGAGTAATGGCAATTTCTTCCGATTTTTGGCTCGCTTTGTATTTCCAAAGGCAATCATCTGAATTGATAACCTCAATTTGCTGAAATGATATTTCTGATGAGCTATTATCTTGTTTATCAACTGAACATGAAATGCTTAAAAGAGCAATTAGCGATAAATAATACCAACGTTTCATATAATTATAATTTAGTCTGTTATTCATAATGATTTAATCTATGGTTATTTCTAAGTAAATTTAGATTTTAAATGTAAAATACAAATATTAGAATTAATTGTATATTATAAAAACAATAGTATGTTAAACTTTAACATAAAAATCTGATTTTCAATGAAATAAGCGTCGAAATAATTTGGTTAAGTCCCTGATAATCTGCAACTTAATAGATTAACCAAATCTGTTATAAGTTATGATCACCAGGGAACAAAAACATTGTAAATCACTCATTATAAACATGATAGACATGTTACCAAATATCAACCAATGGAGAAGGTCGTTTTTTCTTGAAACGCTGCTTCTGTTTATGTCTATCCGTGGAAAGATTAATTTTCTTCAGCTTGCAAGGTACGGAAAATTCAAAGAACAGCGATACCGGCAACAGTTTGAAAAGACCTTCGATTTCCTCGAATTTAATAAGGAGCTAACTATATCCCAGGGTAGCGGTCGGTATGCTATTGCCTTTGATCCAAGTTATATAAGCAAATCTGGCAAGAAGACCCCCGGGGTTGGTTGGTACTGGTCCGGTTGTGCCAATCAGTCCAAATGGGGACTGGAAATAGGTGGACTTGCCGCTATTGATATTGATAACCATACTGCTTTTCATCCTGAGGCTATACAAACTCTGAATACCGATGACAAAGCCTTGCTGATTGGTATGCTGAGGTCATCTCTGATAGAAAAGAGTCTTTAACATCTCTGTCAAAATACCTGGTCGCTGATGCCTGGTTTTCCAAGAGGTCTTTCTCAGACCAGGTACTATCTTCTGGCTTGCATTTGATCAGCAGACTCAGAGATGATGCAGACCTAAAGTATCTTTGCAAGGAACAACCCACTGGAAAGCGAGGCAGACCCAGAAAGTACTCAGGCAAGATCATTATTAGTGATATCGATAAAAAATACTTCTCATTCATATGTGTGGATGAGGAACCGAGCTTGCGAGCTCAGCGAAGCTAATCTTCTATATATGCCGCAGAGGTATATTCCAAAGCATTAAAGCGAAATGTCATGCTCGTTCATGTCACGTATCCTAAACCCAGCGGAAAGGATACCACCAAACCCTACTTCAGTACCGATATTGAAATGGATCCCAAAGATGTGTTGCAATACTACCAAAGCCGCTTCCAAATTGAATTTCTTTACCGTGACGCTAAGCAACATACTGGATTGAATGATTGTCAGGCCAGAAGTGAAAATAAACTTCATTTTCAGTTCAACGCATCGCTTACCTCTATCAATATTGCTAAAGCAATAGATTGGCTGAGCATCGCAAAAGAAAAACGAGGAGCATTTTCAATGTCAGATATTAAAACCATGAACCACAATATATTAATGATTAATCGATTTATTGACGTGTTCGGTATTTGCCCATACTC
>Ga0207419_1001535_pt1 | contig 16992 bp, 18 predicted proteins | sample ElkSloMetagenome_4_FD_184723 | JGI IMG/M metagenome (GOLD analysis project Ga0207419, IMG submission 184723) | Hot spring microbial communities from Elkhorn Slough, Monterey Bay, USA - MD2A (version 2) | ecosystem: Environmental > Aquatic > Marine > Intertidal zone > Estuary: Microbial mat ...
TGCGAGGTGCTTAAATACACCATAAATGATCCAGTTATTAATCCAGATAAAAGGGTATAAATGACTGCTGTTCTAATTTTAAAGAAATTACGTATACCCGTTTTATAAATTGATAGTCTAAACGATTTCTGATATGCAGCTTTGAGGGTTTCCTCCTGTCTCAAAAAGAACCAAATTACAACTGCAATGCCAAAAATAAGATTAAAATTAAATATGGACTTCCACCCAAAATGTTGCATTAAAAACTGACCTAAAGTCGGCGCAATTATAGGTACCAAAATAAAAACCATAACTACTATTGAAATAATTTTAGACATATAATCACCACTGTAAGTATCTCTTACAATGGCGATAGCCATGGTACGAGGTGCTGCCAAGCCTATGCCTTGTAATACACGGCCGAGTAGCATTATTTCAAAGCTCTTTGTAGACACGCAAATTATAGAGGCAATAATAAAAATACCAAGACCAAAGTATACTACCGTTTTTCTGCCAAAGCTATCCGATAGCGGACCTAAAAATAATTGTCCAAATCCTAAGCCTAAAAATATACTTGTAATGAGTTTGGGATTATCTAACGAATTGCTTACGCTTAAATAATCACCTATTCTCGGGAGAGCAGGCAATACCGCATCTATGGATAAGGCTACAATAGACATCAGAGCCGCCATGAGGGCAATAAATTCTAACTGCGATTTTTTTTCAACTTTCACCTCGCAAAAGTATGTTAATCCATGTTCTAAATAAATTTTTAAGAGAACTTTTGTAGCGCTATATTTAAATAGTTTACTTTTAAAGTTTTATGTGCTATCATACCAGACAAACCAAAACCGTAAAAGATTTAGAATTAACGTATAATGTTAGTTTAAGTAATGAAAGCTATAGGCCGTTTTTTGATGAGCCTAAGCACCATATAAACGGCTTTGCTCATCCAAATATGCTTATAATACCACAACAAAAAACCACCGTCATTACACCAGGCAAATGGGGAATTGTACCTAGTAACTATACTTCAAAAGATATTAATAACTATTATAAGAGCAGCATTAAGTTTGGCTCGGGGCTAAACGCTAGATGCGAAAAAATGTTTTCGCATTTTTTATATAAAGCTTCTATTTTTTCCAAGCGATGCATCATACCAGTTACTGGATTTTTTGAGCCATTTACTCACATGAAAAAAAAGTATCCTGTTTTTATTCATCAGAAAAATGATGAAGTATTTTCTATGGCAGGGATTTACACGATTATAGAAAATTATGTGACTTTTAGTATTATTACCACGGCTGCAAATCCTTTTTTTGAAGGTATTCACAATATCAAAAAAAGACAGCCTAAAATATTTAATCTAGAGCAAGCTGGTTTGTGGTTAGAAAGTAGCCTTGCCCAAAATAAAATTGAAGAGTTGTTACATACCGAAAGTCAAATTGAATTTGAAGCCTACACGATTAACAAGGATGTGTTTAAATCTTCAGTAGATTCAAATTATCCAAGCATAATAGAACCTTACAAATTTGAGGATTTAAAAAGCGCTAATCCCTTTTAAATAAAAAGCCTCAGTATATTGAGGCGTTTTATAGATTACAATGACTTATAAAGGAATGTTACCGTGTTTCCGCTTAGGGCGATCCGTACTTTTATTTTTGAGCATGCTAAATGCTTTTATTAATTTCCTTCGGGTGTCTTGAGGTAAGATAACTTCATCGATATAGCCTCGTTCTGCCGCACTATATGGATTAGCAAAAAGATGAGCGTATTCTGCTTCTTTTTCTTTCCATTTAGCTTCCTTATCTTCTGCTGCCGCAATCTCGCGTCTAAAGATAATTTCAGCTGCGCCTTTAGCGCCCATCACAGCAATTTCGGCACTTGGCCATGCAAAATTCATATCTGCACCAATGTGTTTAGAATTCATCACGTCATAAGCACCACCATAGGCTTTTCGTGTTATAACAGTAACTCGCGGTACAGTGGCCTCGCTAAACGCATACAAGAGTTTAGCCCCATGGGCTATGATACCGTTCCATTCCTGATCCGTTCCTGGTAAAAATCCTGGGACGTCTTCAAGTACTAATAGCGGAATATTAAACGCATCACAGAAACGCACAAAGCGCGCTGCCTTTTTTGAACTTTCAACATCTAAAACACCGGCTAAAAACATGGGCTGGTTGGCCACAATACCTATAGATTTTCCTCCCAACCTAGCAAAGCCAACAATAATATTCTCAGCATAATCTTTATGAATTTCATAAAACGATTCTTTATCTATAATTCCCTCAATAACATTATGCATATCATAAGGTTTGTTGGGGTTTTCTGGAACTATTTTAGTAAGAGTCTCTCGTATTTCATCGCCCAATTCATAGTCTAAATCTTTTGCTTTTTCTCTGTTACTTTGTGGAAGATAACTTAAAAGATGTTTTACATCTTCAAGACATTGTACATCATTGGTTGAGGTTTTATGGGCAACCCCAGATTTTGAGGCATGAACACTAGCTCCACCCAGTTCTTCGCTGGTAACGGTTTCATTAGTTACTGTTTTTACTACATTGGGACCGGTAACAAACATGTAACTAGTATCTTGAACCATGAGTGTGAAATCTGTCATTGCTGGCGAATAAACCGCACCACCGGCACAAGGGCCCATAATTGCTGAAATTTGTGGAATAACACCAGAAGCCTGAACATTACGATAAAAAATATCGGCATAACCACCTAAAGATCTCACTCCTTCTTGTATTCTGGCACCTCCTGAATCGTTAAGTCCTATAATTGGAGCACCAACATTTACAGCCATATCCATAATTTTACAAATTTTCTCGGCATGTGTTTCTGATAAGGACCCACCAAATACCGTAAAATCTTGTGCAAATACATAAACTAATCTGCCGTCGATAGTTCCATATCCGGTAACGACACCATCACCATAAAACTTTTGATTTTCCATTCCAAAGTCTTTAGTACGATGAGTTACTAGCGCACCAATTTCTTCAAAAGAACCTTCATCAAGTAAGTAAAGTACCCGCTCCCTAGCGGTAAGCTTTCTCTTTTGATGTTGTTTGTCAATGCGGTCTTGGCCGCCTCCTAATTTTGAAAGTGCTAGTTTATCGTTAAGTGTTTTTATTTTTGAATTCATTTTAATCTGTTTGATTAATTATCTGTTTTGGTTGGTATGGTTTAGGACATCGGAAGCCTTAGTTGTTCTTTATCTTTTAAAAACTGCTTAAGAGCAAGCTGTGCTGCTAAATGGGCTTCTTTTTCGTGTTGTGATTCTAAGAGCTTAGACGAGAAGTACTTTTTTACAAAATGTGTGTCAAAATTACCACTGGTAAAGGCCTCATGTTCGCAGACAAATTTACCAAAAGGAAGTGTTGTCGCTACTCCTTCTACTTTGTAGTTTGAAATGGCATAGATCATACGTTGTATGGCTTCTTCGCGTGTCTTGCCATAAGTTATTAGTTTGGCTAACATAGGGTCGTAATAAATAGGAACATCCATACCTTCTTCAAAACCATTATCTACTCGGATATCATCACCTTTTGGTAATTGGTAAACCTCTAACTGTCCCACACTGGGAAGAAAATCGTTTAAGGGATCTTCGGCATACACTCTTAATTCTACAGCATGACCGGAAATAGTTAAGTCGCTTTGTTTTAATTTGAGGTGCTCGCCACGAGCGACCTGAATTTGTAAAGCCACTAAGTCTACTCCTGAAATTAGTTCGGTTACCGGATGCTCTACTTGAAGCCTTGTGTTCATTTCTAAAAAATAAAAGTTGTGGTCAGCATCCATTAAAAACTCAACTGTACCTGCACCAACATAATTACATGAACGTGCCACATCGATAGCAGCTTTGCCCATTTTTTCTCTTAAATCTGGGGTGAGTATAGATGATGGTGCTTCTTCAACTACCTTTTGGTGACGTCTTTGTATAGAGCACTCGCGCTCAAAGAAATGAAGGATATGGCCATGTTTATCGGCCATAATTTGAATTTCAATATGTCGCGGTGAGCTCACGTATTTTTCAATAAAAACGGAGCCATCTCCAAAAGCTGAGGTGGCTTCAGAAATGGCGCGCTCCATTTGTGACTCTAATTCTGAGGCCTCTTCAACGATGCGCATGCCTTTTCCACCTCCACCAGCAGATGCTTTTATGAGTATGGGAAATCCTATTTGCTGTGCAATTTTCTTTGCTTCCTTAACATCGGTGATGGCTTCATCTATACCAGGTACCATAGGGATGTCGTAATGCTTAACAGCTTCTTTCGCGGCCAGTTTACTCCCCATTATTCTTATCGCTTCTGGACCTGGGCCAATAAAAGTAATATTATGGTCTTCACATAATTGTGCAAACGCTGCATTTTCACTTAAAAAACCATAACCGGGATGTATAGCATCTACTTGAAGTTGTTTAGCTAGGTCTATAATCTTATCACCTCTAAGGTAAGATTCATTAGATGGTGCGGGCCCAATACAGGCAGCTTCATCTGCATACCTTACATGTGGCGCGCTTCTGTCAGCTTCAGAAAAAACTGCAACTGTTTTTATGCCTAATTTTTTGGCTGTTTGCATCACACGGATAGCAATTTCACCACGATTGGCAACTAATATTTTTTTCATTTGCTTAAAGTTTCTTGTTTATAAAACGGCTATTCAAATTCAATAAGTAGTGTATTCTTATCTACCGTTTCTCCTTGATTAATTTTAACGGACTTAATGGTTCCTGGTCGCGGTGAGGTAATAACATTTTCCATTTTCATAGCCTCTAGAATTAGCAAGTTATCGTCTTCCTTAACTTCTTGGCCTTCGGCAACATTGACCTCTAAAATTAGGCCGGGCATAGGTGCACTTATATTATTTATGGTTTTCGCACTACCTAATTCAAAGCCTAAAGATTCAATTTGTTGGTCTAATGAATCATTAATAACCACAGTATACCGATTATTGTTGATTTTAAAAGTATATGTTTTTTTATCGTAGTCCGAAGTTTCTAGTGTAGCATGCACCGAGATATTATCTTCGATTACATGAAATTGTTTGGATCGCTGTGTTATGACATCCAGAGATTTTAATTTCTCATCTGACAAATCGAAGCTGTATTTGTCATTTACTTTTAATTTATACATAGGTGTAATTTTAATGTTGCTAAGGTATTTATATGGTCTATCTTAAAACATGAAATTGGTCATGTTTCCAATGTCTATAATTCTGTATTAAAATATAATTCTTCTCAATGGTGTTTAAAGGTTTTAATGTTTAATCGGTTGCAATGATGAATAAGATAACAATAGGCTTTGAACTATTCGCGATACATGGTTGCCTTACTTTCATTAACAAACGAAACATAGGTTTAACGTAATTTTTCAGTTGATGCTTGTTTTTAGGAAATCGTAGTCAACGACAACACAAATTAGCGTTATGGTACCTCGTATTAATCTCATTAGGCAATACTACGCTTTATGGCCTCAAGCACGTCTCTATAGTAATTTGCGTTTGCAGTGACAAAATGACTATTTTCTTCGCTGTGATTTAATAAATTTTGAAATGTTTTGAAATCAACTAATTTTAGAGCCTCTACTTCATTGGGGTCTGGATGTAATTGTTCAAGATTTACTTTTAATTCTGAAAGGTATACATGATGAAATTCAAAATCTTTAATTAATCCGTCGTTGTAAATAGATTCGTGCAGGTAAACTCCCATTTTTTGAAGCGATTCCTGGTCTAAACTGAGTCCAATTTCTTCTTGGGTTTCTCTTATCGCTGCATCAGAAAAGGATTCACCAGCATTTATATGGCCTGCCACAGAGACATCCCAGAGCAACGGATAGATACTTTTTTTATGCGACCGTTGCTGCAATAGAATTTGCTCATTTGCCGTGTACATCCATAAATGAATAGTGTTGTGGTACCAACCGTTCTTATGAGCTTCAGATTTTAAAGCTGTTCTTCCGGTAAAATCTCCAGATTTTGAAACAATGTCTATGAGTTCGTCCATAAAGAAATAAAGCCGCAAGGAGCGGCTTTAATATTATTCAAAATAGCTAAATTTTTCACCTGCTTTAAGGTTAAGCAAGGATTCATAAATGAGTTTAATTACATTTTCAACATCAGATTTATGAACCATTTCTACAGTGGTATGCATGTATCTTAATGGCAATGAAATTAAGGCAGATGCTACACCGCCATTGCTATAGGCAAAAGCGTCTGTGTCTGTACCTGTAGCACGGCTTAAAGCGGCACGTTGAAAAGGAATATTTTTATCTTCTGCCGTATCTATAATGAGATCTCTAAGCTTTTGCTGTACCGCTGGGGCGTAAGCCACCACCGGACCATCACCAATTTTAGCTAAGCCTTCTTTTTTTGGTTCTATCATTGGGGTGGTGGTGTCGTGCGTAACATCAGTTACTATAGCAGCATTGGGTTTAATAGTATGTGTTATCATTTCTGCACCACGCAAACCAATTTCTTCTTGAACACTGTTGGTAATGTATAATCCAAAAGGAAGTTTCTTTTTATTTTCATGTAGGAGGCGGGCTACTTCCGCAATCATAAACCCTCCCATGCGGTTATCCAATGCTCTGCATACAAATTTGTCTTCATTAAGAATATGAAATTCGTCTGGATAAGTAATTACGCAACCCACGTGCACACCCATTTTTTCAACCTCGTCTTTGTCTTTTGCACCGATGTCAATACAAATGTTTTCTAATTTTGGTGGTTCTTCTTTAGATTTGTTTCTGGTATGAATTGCAGGCCAACCAAAGACACCTTTTACAATACCTTTTTTAGTATGAATATTAACAATTTTGCTTGGTGCAATCTGGTGATCACTACCACCATTTCGTATAACGTATAACAAGCCGTTATCGGTTATGTAGTTAACATACCAAGAAATTTCATCTGCATGGCCTTCTATGACTACTTTATAATCAGCATCAGGATTTATGACACCAACGGCGCTTCCGTAAGTATCTGTTATAAAGGTGTCTACGTAAGGCTCAAGATAATCCATCCAAATTTTCTGGCCATCCCATTCATAGCCCGTAGGCGATGCATTATTTAAATATTTCTCTAAAAAACTAATTGATTTTTTTGTAAGTATTTTGTCGTTTGCCATTCTTAAAAAATTTTGCTCTAAAATAATAATATTAAACTGAAAATGCAGTTAAAGGCTTATATAATTCTTAATTTTGAAAGGCCATTTACCTTATGGTATGGTTATGGTATTTTGTGTTTTATGAAGTATTTAAAGATTGTTTTATTTTTAATAATGATTCCTGCTCTAGCGCAGCAAAAAGAATCACAGCAGGATACCACTGAGGTAGGATATATAATTGTTGAAGGCGATTCTATTCCAAAAACCAGTATTGATTTAGATCCGGTTATAGTCTTACCGCGATTAAATTTTAACACTAGAGATGAGCGACTGAGATATATCATTTTAAGAAGAAAAACACTTAAAGTTTATCCTTATGCCAAACTTGCTGCTGATCGGTTAGTAGCTTTGCAGGAACGTTTAGATGGTTTAAAACGAAAAAGTCAAAAAAGACGTTACACCAGAATTATTCATAAGTATATTGAAGAAGAATTTGCTGAAGAACTCAAAAAACTGACAAAAACCGAAGGACAAATTTTGGTAAAGTTAATTCATAGGCAAACCGGTTCAACAACTTTTGATTTAATAAAAGAATTGCGGAGTGGTTGGCGTGCATTTTGGTTTAATACAACAGCTCATCTTTTTAATATATCTTTAAAAGAAGAGTATCAACCCTTAACGGTAAAAGAAGATTATTTAATAGAAGATATATTGCAGCGCGCATTTCAGAACAGGCAAATAGAGCGCCAGAAACCAGCTTTTTATATCGATTTTTACGCCTGTGTCAACAAATGGAATAACTAATTAGTATGAGAGCTCAAACCCGTACCGAAGAACAACTTAACACCATAACACACGGACTTGGCGCTGTTTTAGGTCTTGTAGCTCTAGTGTTGCTGATTTTAAAGGTAGATAGTCATCAACCTTGGTATTTATTTAGTGTGCTTATTTATGGGGCGTCTATCATTATATTATTTTTAGCTTCTGCATTTTACCATTCAGTGACTTCTGAAAGGCGTAAACACTATTTTAGAATAGTAGATCATATTAGCATTTACTTACTTATAGCAGGAACCTATACGCCAGTAGCTATAATTGCGCTAAAAAATAGTTTAGGTTGGCCCTTATTCTACACGGTATGGACCATTGCTGGTTGTGGTGTAGTATTAAAATTATTTTTTACAGGACGATTTGAAATATTTTCAACAGCATTATACCTTATAATGGGTTGGCTCATTGTGTTTGATTTCACCTCGCTTTCTACTATGCTTGGTCCAGATGGAGTACTTTGGCTTTTTGCGGGTGGTTTATTCTATACCGTGGGAATCGTATTCTACGCTCTAGAACGTTTGCCTTATAATCATGTCATTTGGCACATTTTTGTACTTTGTGGCGCTATATCTCATTTTATAATGATCTACGATTATGTGATTTAAAACGATCTATTTATAGAAAATTATAAATTGTACCACGATACCTATAACAATTATAATGATGATTTCTAAGTTAGACATTAAACTAGAGCTGTCTAAAGTTCTGGTTGCAAATTGGGTCATGCTTTTGCCCTCTGCAATCTGAATGCTTGCCAATTGGTCCAGATCTTTTTGTATGCGGTTGAGTTGATCTAAAAGCTTGGCTTTTGTAGCCGCGCTCATAGAATCTCCTTCTTGGGTTACGATTTCTCTTTTTAGATCTCTATAATCCTCATAATGATTTTTAAAGTTACTGAAATTCGATTTTTCTTCACTGGTAAGACGTGTATTGTAATAATCACTTATGTAACCATTTACTTTATCATTATAGACTTCTATATTAGAGATCTTTTGGCCATTCATGATACGTTTTTCTTTGTCGTGAAAAATATTGTTTAACTCGTAGATATATCCTTTGGCCACAAGTCTATCCTCAAAAACCGAAGTGAGCGAATTCTCTAAGGTGTTAAAACGTCTGTTATCTAATCTATTAGTTGCTAAGACTAATAAAAAAACAATAGCGAATGCAAACCCAATTTTAACCCGATTACTTATTGTCATTTTCAAGAAATTAAATTATTACACAAAATAGAAGAAATGTTTTTGATGTGCAATATTTTAACAGCAAAAGTAGAGACCGAAGAGGTATGCTATATTAAAATTTAAGAATCTATGGTTTTATGACATCTTTGTATTCATAAAAAAATTGCTCAAAAGCATCCATTTTTTTATTGAAGAATAACATCACCTCTTGCCAAGTATTTTTATTATGTATGGATACTTTATTTGGAATAGTTACGTAGATCCGAGAAATTTCCTTTCCGTTTTCTAAATAGTATACCTCTTCAAAAATGGCTTCTGGCAAGAAATCCTCATGTAGAATAGATTTTAAACTTACAAGTTTCTCCCAGCAGTTAATTCTATTTTCCAAATCATCTTCAAGATCTAGGGCTACCAATGCTTTCTTGGTATCGAAATAAAACTTAAATGACAAGCCTTTTATTTTTGTATTGTACAACAGCCATTTTCGAGGAAACGATTTTCCAAAACTTATCCAGAATTCTTGTCTAATAGCTTTACTTTCTTCTCTTGAAAACATTTATAAAAAATAAGCGATACTCACACCTAAAATTATAGCAAGCAGTTTAGATATATTAAATTTATGACCTTCACCAGTTTCGAAAATAATAGTTGTAGAGATGTGTAAAAATATGCCAACAACAATGGCATTCATATAATTGAGGTGATTGGGTGCCAACCAATTTTGATTAGAGACAAAAGTTCCTAGTGGTGTGGTAAGCGCAAAAACTAAAAGAAAAATAAAAATTTGTGACTTTTTAAATGCACTTTCAAATAAAAATACAGCTAGCAACGTGGCTATAGGGATTTTATGAACCACCACACCATAAACTATGGAGTTATGCTCATGCATTGGGAAACCCTCTAAAAAGCTGTGAATACACAAACTCACAAATAACAACCATGGGAAATGTTTTGTTTTTTGAAAATGCACATGACCGTGTTCTGCGCCTCTAGAAAAAAATTCTAATATGATTTGTATGAGAATACCCATCATAATAAGTAGGCCAATTATTTTTGGACTCAGGTGTAGGTATAATTCCGGCAACAAATTAAATAGGGTAACGGCCAAAAGAAAAGCACCACTAAAAGATAGTAACAACCGTGTATGTAAGACCTGTTTATGTTTGGTAATAAAAGCAATTACCACGCCAATAACCACGGCTAATATAGGTAGCAAATACGCATGCATAAAAGGCTACTTTTTAAATATTAAAATGAGTCTTGTTGAAGTCTCTTTATCGAAAGGATCAAGTTGATAACTACCAAATGTATGCAAAAGTTTAATTTGAGCTTCTTTAAAAAAACGCTTAAAATCATCTAGTTGCAACGCTTTTACACGCTCGGTAAAGCGGTAATCCTTATAGTTGTGTGTAAAACTTATATGTTTTAAAATATAACCGTTCTCAAGAACTCTTCTTTGCTTAAATGTAATGCCTTCCTGAATTTTTGTGTCTTCCTTGACCAGATGGTTAATAACGTAATTTACATTCATAAAATCTATAACACCAAATCCGTGTGGCTTTAGCGCTTCTTTAATAGCGGTAATGGTTTTTAAATTGCAGGAATCATCATCGAAATAACCAAAACTTGTAAATAGATTTACTATGGCATCGAAGGTATCAGGATAGGGTTGAGTCATATCATGAACTTTAAACCTTAAGTGCTCATTTTCATAAGCTTTGGCGTGTGCAATGCTGTTAGGTGATAAATCTATACCTGTAACATCATAACCCATTTTATTTAAGAAAATAGAATGCCGTCCTCTGCCACAAGCCAGGTCTAGTATTTTAGCGCCATTAGGTAACTTTAGAAATTCAACGAGGTTGGTCATAAAGAGCTTGGCTTCTTCATAATCTCTGTCTTTATAAAGCATATGATAGTAGGGTGTATCAAACCAAGACGAATACCAAGTATCTTTTAATATATCCATAAATTAAGTTGTGCCACAAAAATACTCTATTTTTGGTATTTCATAAGTGTTAGTGATGTCAAATAATTATAAAATGATTGCCAAAACCTTATATGGTTTTGAAGATATTTTAGCCAAAGAACTAACTCAGTTAGGGGCTATGAACGTGCAAAAAGGGGTCCGGAATGTGAGTTTTGAAGGAGATAAGGGCTTCATGTATAAGGCTAATTTAGGATTGAGAACTGCCATAAAAATTTTAAAGCCTATTAAATCTTTTAAGGTTTTTAAGGAACCAGATCTCTATGAAAAGGTTAAGGCAATGCCATGGGAAGATTTCTTAAAACCATCGGGTACTATTGCTGTAGATGCTACTATTCACAATAGTATTTTTACACACTCTAAATACACAGCATTAAAAACCAAAGACGCAATTGTAGATAGGTTTAGAGAACAAACGGGCGATAGACCAGATGTTGATCTTCGTTTTCCGGACTTAAAGATTAATGTACATTTAGATAGAAATTATTGCCATATTTCACTAGACACCTCAGGTGAATCTCTGCACAGACGCGGTTATAAAGTGGCAACCAATATAGCCCCAATTAACGAGGTATTAGCAGCCGGTTTGGTGTTATTAAGCGGTTGGGATGGGCAATCAGATTTTATAGATCCTATGTGTGGCAGTGGTACTATTTTAGCCGAAGCAGCCATGATTGCAGCGAACATTCCACCAAATCTCATGCGAAAAGAATTTGCCTTCGAGCGCTGGAAAGATTGGGATGTGGATTTATTTGAAACTATAGAAGAGTCTTTACTTAATAAGTCTAGAGATTTTCATCATAAGCTCATAGGCTATGACAAATCTCCTTCTGCAGTAAGAAAGGCTAAAGAGAATATAAAAAATGCTCATTTAGAAGAATTTGTTCACATTCAACATGAAGATTTTTTCAAAACGCAACGTGCTGGTGAAGAGAAATTGCATATGGTTTTTAATCCGCCTTATGGCGAACGCTTAGAAAACCTTGATGTAGAAGAATTTTACGGACAAATAGGAACAACCTTAAAGCACGGTTACCCTAATACAAATGCTTGGTTAATTACATCTAATCTTGAGGCTCTGAAATTTATAGGCTTAAGACCTTCAAAAAAAATTAAGGTATTTAATGCTAAGCTCGAAGCGCGTTTTGTGAAATATGTCATGTACGAAGGAAGCAAAAAAGCCAAAAAGAACTAATGCTTTATAAATCTTGAAGCATTTGATTATAGTCATACTGTAAGTCTTCATGAAGACCATTAATTTTCTTCTTTATAGTTATTAGTTGTCGTTGATAAAGGTTAGATAACATTTTATTATCATGTATACTAGGGCGTAAAGCATTTAATCGTTCACAAAAATAGAGGAGGAGTTCTACTTCAGTAGATGTTTTATGAGAGTAGCGGCTGTAGAGTTTGAGTTGTCTCAACACTTTTCTTATGGTCTTCTTCATGTAAAAATAACTGTTGGTATTTATCTTAGAGAAGTGATCATCTAAAGTCTCTTTTACAGCTGCGATGTAATCATCTTCATTTTGCGATTTAAACAAAATATAAGTTAGTAAACCTTTGTTGTCTTGTTTAAACTTACCAAGCCTTAAACATAGTGCCACCAACTCTTCTTGGCTAAGGTACTGCAGTTCTTTTTTTATAGCTGATATAGATGCGTTCTTCATATAAAACGATTAATTTTATTTTGAGCAGTTATAAATGTAAGGCTTTTAAGACAGATGACTTGTAAGTAGCGCCAATAGGAATGCTTAGATCTTCAATGTAAATTAAGTTTCCAGAAATACGTTTCATGTATTGACTATTTATGCAAAATGATTTGTGTGTTCTTAAGAAAGACGCTGGCAACTGCTTTAAAAAGTTTGTAAATGTACTATGAGTAGTAATCGTTTCACTTTTGGTATGTACCTTCACGTAATCACCAAGGGCTTCTATAAATAAGATATGGCTAAAATTAACCTTGTGTAATGTTTTATTTTCTTTGATAATGAGATATGGCGGTTTATCGTTGTTAACATTGACAGATTTAAGTTTTTTAGCTGCAATTAGGAAACGTTCATAGCTAAAGGGTTTCAGTAAATAATCTAAAGCATTTACCTCAAATCCTTCAACGGCAAATTCAGGATAAGCTGTTGTAAATATCACCTGCGGAGGATGTTGTAGAGATTTGTAAAAATCTATTCCAGATTCTCGTGGCATGTTGATGTCTAGAAACAAAACTTTTATATCATCTTCAACCTGAAGCGCTTTAAAAGCCTCTTTCGTACTTTTACAAATGCCAGAAAGTTTTAAAAAAGAAGTTTGTGTAATGTAATGCTCTAACACTTCTTGCGCTGAAACTTCATCATCAATGATGAGGCAATTTATGGGCTTTAAACTACTCATGATAAATGGTTAATTCTACTTTAAAGGTTCCGTTCTGCTCAATAACGGTAAACTCATGCTTATTAGGGTAAACCAAATTTAAATTTGTTTTTACATGATTTAAACCAATGCTTGGGGTATTATAATCTAAACTGTTCTTTGTGTCATAAACTGTATTTAAAATGCTAAAATGAAAGCTGTGTTTATGCTGAAATAATTTTATTTTAATAGGATTGCCAAGGCCTTCAGAAGAAATACCATATTTAAAACTGTTTTCAATTAGTGGCAATAAGAGCATTGGATAAAGTTGGTAATTTGCATCGTCATAATGGATATCTAATTCAACAATTTGTCTTTCCTTAAATCTTAATTTTTGAAAGTTAACATAGGCGTAAAGAAGTTTAATTTCATCTTTAAGTTCAATAAATTTAGCATCAACCTCATATATAATATACCTTAAAATATCTGCTAATTCAAGAACAGCTTTAGCGGTGGTATCTTTTTGCTTTAAGGATAATGCATATATTACGTTGAGCGCATTGAATAAAAAATGTGGATTGATCTGAGCTCTCAGGGCCGAAAGTTGTGTGGCTACTTGTTCATTTTTATTTTTTAATAAGGTATTTTCTAGAGTGTTAAAATAAAACCAATCTTCGGCTAACTTCAACAGCGTCGTAGCAACTAAGGTAATAATTAAAATTAAAATGGCACTTGAAGCTGACGCATAGGCTACAAAAAAATAAGAGGCAAATGCAAGATCTAGAAGAGGATTTAATAGATACAGAACAATAAAACTAAAACTCAACAATAATAAGCTAAACCACAATATATACCAGTTGTGGCGCTCTCGTTTTAGAAATTGAGGTATAAGTATATAAGCATTTAGGCTTACAGGAATACTTAACACTATGACAAAACAGGTGGTAAAAATAACATCGGCCATAACGGGTGTCTGACCTTTTGAAAAAATAAAAAGTAGAATAGCAAATATAATAGGGTACACCAATCCATTAAATATTAAGGGTCGGTGCATCTGTTTTGGTGGATAATATAAAGACCGTTTAAGGTTTTTCATCTGCTTTGCTTAGAGTTAAAATATCAGAGGCTTTCCATTTATCTTCTAATTTTAAAGACAGGTATTTTTTAAGAAATTTATACAGCTGCTCTGAGGATGCGGTAAGCAGTAAGGTTTCTTCTATCCCCATATTTTCGTGCTTAAGTCGTAGTTGCCCAGAATCTAATAATTCTTCAACTCGGGATTCTGATAGCCAGGATAATACAATTTTACCTTCTCTAATATCCATTTTGGCAACAGAATGCGTTTTTAATAAATGTTGTGCGGCCAAGCTATTTATGTCTTCTTCTTCAAATGATATGGGCGTAAAGTCTATAAAAAATTGATTGCCCACTAAAAATGGCATGCCAATAAACTCTGCTTCTTTTTTATTTTTAATATAAGTAATGACATAACCTTTTTTATAATTTTCGCGCGCTTTGAGATCCTCTTCAGACAGTTTTATACCATCATCCTCGTTTTTTTTAAATTTATCTTCAATTGAGGTAACCGTCCATATTCCTTTTTTTTGGTCTACCCAATTGCCAATAAAGGCTCTATTAAATTTTAAATTTTCTTTTTTGTAAAACGGTTGCAAGGACTTAACTAAACACGATTGCAGCATTAGCGCTAGACTTAAGACCATTAAAATACGTCGTTTCATAATTTCAATATTTAAAGTTCTAAGCTAAGATGAAATTTTATAAGTAGAGAAAAAAGTGTTTTCGACAAACACGTTTTAACTCAGGACAAACAATCTAGAATAAAAAAGTCAGAATAGCACCAAAGGCCTTAGACCTTATAATGTTTACGTATCACCTTTTTAACATGACGAAGCCTGTATATTCCTAAGGCCAATACAATTGCAGATATTACAATCAAAATAATACCATAAAACGTAAGGTCTGCTAATATTTCTAGTTTGAGAATGGTTATTCCTGTTGCCAATAAGACCAGAAAGGTTCTAAAATAGGCTAAAAATGTACGTTCGTTGGCTAATTTGGTGCGTTCTATGGCTAGCCAATCTCTTGTAATTAATTCTGACGATGTTTTACTCATATCCTTCTGTGTCTTTGTAATCAATTAATGACTCAAGGATAAAGTTACAATTTATCTTAGTTTAGGAAAATCTTCAGGACTTACTTCGTGCATTATATGATAAATGGCTTCAAAAATGTCTTCGGTAGAAGGTTTCGAAAAGTAGTCGCCATCAGTTCCGTAGGCTGGTCGGTGCGGTTGAGCTGTGAGCGTCTTGGGTTGACTATCTAAATGCTGATAGGCGCCTTGCTCATTTAAAATTTGATCTAAAATATAAGCCGATGCACCACCTTTAACATCCTCATCTATAACCATAAGACGATTGGTTTTGGCAACGCTCTTCACTATATCGTGATTTAGATCAAAAGGTAAGAGCGATTGAACGTCTATAATTTCAGCGTCTATACCAACTTCTTGAAGAGCTTTGGCAGCTTCCTCTACAAGTCTTAACGTAGAACCGTAAGAAACTAGAGTAATGTCTTCGCCGTTTTTTATGGTTTCTACAACACCAATAGGAGTTTTAAATTCTCCTAAATTATTGGGCATCGATTCCTTAAGGCGATAACCGTTTAAGCACTCTACAATGAGTGCAGGGTCATCACCTTCTAAAAGAGTATTATAAAATCCTGCGGCCTTGGTCATATTACGCGGCACTAATACATGAATCCCTCGAACTAAATTTAAAATACCACCCATTTGAGATCCTGAATGCCAGATGCCTTCTAATCGGTGTCCGCGTGTTCTTATAATTACAGGTGCTTTTTGGCGGCCTTTTGTGCGGTAATGCAGTGAGGCCAAATCATCACTTATAATTTGTAATGCATAAAGGATATAATCTAAATATTGTATTTCTGCTATGGGTCTTAACCCCCGCATGGCCATACCTATACCTTGGCCTAAAATAGTGGCTTCTCTTATGCCAGTATCGGCCACCCGCATGGCTCCAAATTTCTCTTGTAAGCCTTCCAAGCCTTGGTTAACATCGCCAATATGACCAGTATCTTCACCAAAAACAAGTGCTTCAGGATATTTATTAAAAATTGCTTCAAAATTATCTCTCAAGACAATTCTACCATCTACTTGAGCTGCATCTGCATCAAAAGTGGGTTGTTTTTCTGTTTGAAGTTGTTTAGAATACTTCGATTTACTTAGGAGGTGCGAACTATATTTGGGTTTTATGGCATCGATGTAATTATTAATCCACAGTTGAAGTTCTGTTTTAGAGGCTATATTTTCAGAAACGAGATAACGTAAACTTCGTCTTGTAGCCACTAAAATATCTTTGCGTAGCGGTTCTTTTATGGCCTCTAAATCGTTTTTTAATTTGGTAATGAAAACACCATTACTACTTTGCTCAGCTACTTTTTCCAAGAGCGAAACAACTTCGGATTGCTCGCTTTTAATAGGTTCTATAAAAGCTTTCCATGCCTTTTTCTTTCCA
>Ga0207419_1001536_pt1 | contig 16969 bp, 19 predicted proteins | sample ElkSloMetagenome_4_FD_184723 | JGI IMG/M metagenome (GOLD analysis project Ga0207419, IMG submission 184723) | Hot spring microbial communities from Elkhorn Slough, Monterey Bay, USA - MD2A (version 2) | ecosystem: Environmental > Aquatic > Marine > Intertidal zone > Estuary: Microbial mat ...
CATAATTCTGAGTTATCAGTGGAGTAGGTCTGCAAGATCATCACCGGGGCGATGTCATATGCATTGCCCAAGCCATATTTGGCTACAACGATATCATGTCTCCTGGCATGCGCAAAACAAAAAAACGAGCGGACCGTGGAAGTCCGGATCGCAGAAGTTCCGGAAATCCTTACCACCCCCTACCCGTTCGTCCCCCGCGTCGCCGGCGCCGCCAGCGGGTCCTCGGGCCAGGGGTGCTTGGGGTAGCGGCCCTTCATCTCCTTGCGCACCTCGGCCCAGGCGCCGCGCCAGAAACCGGGCAGGTCGCGGGTGATCTGCAGCGGCCGGCGCGCCGGCGACAGCAGCCGCAGCACCACCGGCACGCGGCCGCCGGCCAGGGTGGGGTGCGACTCGAGCCCGAACAGCTCCTGCACGCGCACGTCCAGCGCCGGTCCCTCCGGGTCGTCGTAGTCCAGCGCCAGCCGCGATCCCGTCGGCACGGTCCAGTGGGTGGGGGCGCGGGCGTCCAACTCGCGGGCCTTGTCCCACGGCAGCAGGCTGGACAGCGCCGCCATCAGGTCCACGCGGTCCAGATGGGCGCGCCGCGTCATCCCCCCCACGAACGGCGCCAGCCACACCTCCAGCGACTCCAGCAGGGCGGCGTCCGACAGGTCAGGCCAGCCGGCGCCGCCGTCGTCCCCGGGGCCGTCCACATGGCGCAGGAACATGACCCGCGCCCGCCAGCGTCGCACGCCCGGCGTCCAGGGCAGCGCGTCCAGGCCGAGGCCGCGCACGCCCTCCAGCAGCGCCGCCGTGACGGCGTCCGGATCGGGATCGGGCAGCGGCGCGTCCTTGACCACCAACGCCCCCAGCATGACCCGGCGACGGGCCAGCACCGCCTGCTCGCGCGGCGCCCAGGCAATGACGTCGCGGGTCTCCAGGGGTGCGATCCGGCCGGCCGTCACGTCGTCCGAGTCGAGCGGGGCGGCCAGCCGCACCCGCCCCTCGGCCCCGGCGCGGTCGGCGATGTCCGCCACCGCCAGCCAGTCGGCCGAGGCCAGCGGATCGGCCGCGTCCAGCACGACGCCGCGCCCGCCGGACAGCACGAACCGCCCGCCGTCGCCCCGAGCGCGGCCGATGCGGTCGGGATAGGCCAGCGCCAGCAAGGCCCCCGCGTCGGTCTCGGCCGGCGGCCCGTCGTCGCCCTTGATCCCGGCCAGCCGGCGGACCTGGCGTCCTGCCTCCCTCACGCCGCGCACCGGGCCGGACCCGCCGGCGCGCAGCGCGTCGAGCCGGTGGCGCAGGTCCGCATCGCCGCGGCCGGCTGGGAGCACGTCGCGCTCCGACAACAGGGCGGCGATGTCGGCCGCCAGCCCGCCCAGGCCGCGCGCCCGCCCCTCGGCCACCATGTGCGCCAGCCGGGGGTGCAGCGGCAGCCGCGCCAGCGCCCGCCCGTGCGGGGTAGCGCTCCCGGCCGCGTCCAGCGCCCCCAGCGCGCGCAACACCTCCCGCCCCGCCGCCCAGGCGCCGGCCGGCGGCGGGTCCAGCCAGCGCAGCGCCGCCGGGTCGCTCACGCCCCAGACGGCCAACTCCAGTGCCAGCGGCGCCAGATCGGCCTCGCTGATCTCGGGCGGGGTGAAGGGCACCAGGGCGCCGTGCGCCGCTTTCGGCCACAGCCGGTGGCACACGCCCGGTCCCAGCCGGCCGGCGCGGCCGGCGCGCTGGTCGGCCGACGCCTGGGAGATGCGCGCGGTCTCCAGCCGGGTCAGGCCGCTGCCCGGGTCGAACCGGGGCACGCGGGCGAGCCCCGCGTCCACCACCACCCGCACGCCCGCGATGGTCAGGCTGGTTTCGGCGATGGTGGTGGCCAGCACCACCTTGCGCTGGCCGGCGGGATCGGGGCGTAGCGCGGCGTCCTGGCGCTCGGCGGGCAGGCTGCCGTGCAGGGGCAGGACGGCCACCCCCGGCGGATCGCCCAGGGCCGCCGCGACACGGCTGATCTCGCGCATCCCCGGCAGGAAGACGAGCACGTCGCCCGCGTCCTCCGCCGCCAGCACGGCTCGCACCCGGTCGCGCACCGCCGTCGTCAGGCCGTCCAGGCCCGGCGCCGGCGCCGGGTGGTGATGCACGGTCACCGGATGCAGCCGGCCGGCGCTTTCGATCACCGGCGCGTCGCCCATCAGGGCGGCGATCGGCGCGGCGTCGAGCGTCGCCGACATCACCAGCAGGCGCAGGTCCGGGCGCAGGGCTTCCTGCGCGTCCAGGGCCAGGGCCAGCGCCAGGTCGCCATTCAGTGAGCGTTCGTGGACCTCATCGAGAATGACAGCGCCGACGCCCTCCAGCGTCGGATCCTCCTGGATCTGGCGGGTGAGAATGCCTTCGGTCACCACCTCGATGCGGGTGCGCGGCCCGACGGTGCTGTCCAGCCGGACGCGGTAGCCGACCGTGCCGCCGAGGGCCTCGCCCAGGGACTCGGCCATGAAACGGGCGGCGGCGCGGGCGGCCACGCGGCGCGGCTCCAGCATGACGAGGCGCCGGCCGGCCAGCCACGGCGCGTCCAGCAGCGCCAGCGGCACCCGCGTCGTCTTGCCGGCGCCCGGCGGCGCCACGAGGACGGCGTTTGGTCCGTCGGCCAGGGCGGCCCGCAGGTCGGGTAGGGCGGCCTCAATGGGCAGGTCGCGATGCGTCATCGCCGGGTGCGCCGGTCACGGGCAAACGCTCGAGGCTCGGCGGCCCGGCGGTGGGAGGCCGGCGGCGACGCGGTCACGCCCAGTCGGGCGCGTCCTCCTCGACCGGAAAGCCCTCCAGCATTTCCCGCGCCCATGCGCATTCCTCGATGGCCGAGAATTCGCGCAGCGCCACCTGCAGTTCCAGAGTGTCGACGAAGCCGCTGTTGAGCAGGGTGCCGAACACCTGCGTCGGGGTCATGCCGCCCGGATCGACCCAGTCCTCGTCGGTGGTGCCGAGGTGGCCGGCCCAGTGCTTGCGCCAGGCGATGTAACGGTCCCATGTGTCGCGGTCTTCCTCCGTGCCGGGCGCGACCAGGGCCACCTCGACATCGCGCACCAGGAAATTGTCGGCGCGGTTCCACAGGATCTCCACGTGTTTGCTGGGATAGCGGCCGGACGCGCCCAGGTACGCCGGATCGAAAGCCGGATTTTCGTTTTGACGTCGCATCGATCCTCTCCTGCGCCCGGACGGCGGCCCGGGCGTGATTACCGAAACACCGCCCACCGTGCGTCGGGGCGACGGTGGGCCAAAGCGGCACAAGGATGGGGCGGCGCCGGCCCCTCGTCAACGTCCCGGCGCGCCGCTTTGCGTCGGCCGGCCGGCGGTGTAGGCTGCGCGGCCATGAGCCCGATCGAGAACGCGCCACCACCCTCGCCCGAAACGCCGCCGCCCTCGGCGCCGCCGCTGCCGCCCGAGGCCGTCGAGGCGCTGTACGCCCGCCTGGCCGCCGCGTTGCCGGAGCCGCGCAGCGAGTTGGACTACATCAATCCATACACTCTGCTGGTGGCCGTGGTGCTGTCGGCCCAGGCCACCGACAAGGGGGTGAACAAGGCCACCGCCGCCCTGTTCCCGGTGGCCGACACGCCCGACAAGATGCTCGCCCTGGGCGAGGACGGGCTGAAGGCGCACATCCGCACCATCGGCCTGTTCAACTCCAAGGCCAAGAACGTCATCGCCTTGTCAAAGGCCCTGGTCGAGCAGCACGGCGGGCAGGTGCCGGCCGACCGCGACGCGCTGGAGGCGCTGCCCGGGGTGGGGCGCAAGACCGCCAACGTGGTGCTGAACGTCGCCTTCGGGATGCCGACCATCGCGGTCGACACGCACATCTTCCGCGTCGCCAACCGCACCGGGCTGGCGCCGGGCCGGACCGTGGGCGCGGTCGAGGACGCGTTGGAGGGGGTCACGCCCGACGCTTACCGCCGCCACGCCCACCACTGGCTGATCCTGCACGGCCGCTATGTGTGCAAGGCGCGCAAGCCGGGCTGTGCGGGGTGCGGGATCGCCGACCTGTGCGGCTGGCCCGACAAGCCGGTGGCGGCCGGCGCGCCGTGACGGTGGGCCGTGTGGGACGGTCAATTCCCGGCGCCGTCGGCCCTACTGCTCCGTCCGGATCTTGCCCTCGCGGTCGATCTCGAAGCCCGGCCGGACGCCCTCGGCGCCCAGCGACCCGGGCGGCGGACCCCACGGCATTCGCGGCAGCGCCATCACCTTCACGGGGCCGGCCCACAGGGCCTGAGCGCGCACCACCAGGGGCACCTCCAGACGCGGGATCCCGTCCGGCCCGGGACGCGCCATGCCGCCCAGCAGGACCTTGGCCATCGTCGCGTCGCGCCCGCGCAAGACGCGTTGGTCGTGCAACGAGTCGATCGCCGCCGTGAACCCCTCGATGCGCGCGTTCAGGGCGCCTTCCGGCTGCAACGCCACGTCCAGGCCGAGCCATCCCGCCGCCTGCAGCCGCAACGGCGGCCACACGACCGACAGCTGGTCGAGACGCACCCGACCGTCCTGCTTGCGCCACGCGGCCAGGGCTTGGTCCAGCGAGCGGTCGTGGGGGATCGGCCCCAGGGCCACGGCCTCGACGCGCACCTCCTCGATCACCGATCCCAACGGAACGCCGGCGTCCGGGGCGAGCGAAAGGTTGCGCAGTGTTAGCGACACCTCTTCCGTCACATCACGCGGTCCCGGGTCCCAGAGCGGCGAATGCGCATAGTCGAACGCCAGGCGCTCCAGCGTCGAGACGCCGCCGGCGCTGGCGGACTCGACCCGCAGGTTCGAGACGTCGGCGGTCAGCTCTTGCACGACGCCACTGCCCCGAACAGCCACGTCGATGGCCGCTTCGTCGGCGCGCGCGAACAGGGTTCGCGAAACCGGGCCGCCTGGAAGGGTGATCCGGTGCGGCGCGCTGTCCAGTTCGATGCGGGTGACGCGCGGCTGCATCGGCGAGACCGACAGGACGACTTGATCGGTGCGCCACGTCCAGCCGCCGCGCGCCGGGTCGGCCACGGCCGAGACCTCGCTCAGGATGGCCTTGATGCGCAGGGGAAACCCCTCCAGCTTCGCCGGGCCGTGCGTGATGGTCAGGCCCTGGGCGCTTTGGGCGGCGATGGTGGCGGCGATCGCCTGCCGGAACGTCATGCCGACGAACGCCCAGTAGCCGATGTACCCCAGGGCCAGCAGGGCGGCCAGCACCAGCCACCCCACGGCCGATGGCATCCGCAGGCGCGCCCGCCTCTTGCGGGGGCGGCTCGCGCCTGCCTTCTTCTTCTGCGGGCGGGCGGATGGCGCGGCGTCGTCCTGTGACGTCTCGGATGTGTTCGCGGCGGGTTTGCGAGACGGAGCACGGGCCATGGCGGAACCTCGGAACCAAGGGACACAGGGCGGATCGTGAACAATCTGAATCACCTCGTGTTTCAGATTGTTCACGTGAATCTGCCCTAAACCAAACAGTTAGGGCGGATCGTGACACCCCGGGACCATGCCACGCGACAGGTTAAACTATAGACAAAGCCACCCCCGCCGCGCCACCGTCCGCCTGCACGGTCACGGGACCGACATGAATCGGCCGCCGCCAACGGGGAGCAAGGAGGGGACTCCATGGACGAAGACGGGCCAGCGCCGACACCGCCAGACCCGGACCGCCGGACGGGTCCGCCGTCGTGGGGCCATGAGCCGGAGCCCGGCGAGCGCTGGGTGTTCGGGTACGGCTCGCTGATGTGGCATCCCGGTTTCCCGCACCGCGATCGCCGGCCGGCACTGGTGCGCGGCTATCACCGCGACATGTGCATTCTTTCGCTGCGCTATCGCGGCACGCCGGACCAGCCGGGCCTGGTGCTGGGCCTGCGCGGGCGCGGATCGTGCCGGGGCATCGCCTATTGCGTGGCGCCGGAGGACTGGCCCGACGTGCGGGCCTATCTGCACGAGCGCGAGATGATCACCTATGCCTACATTCCCCGCCGGGTCCCGGTCACGCTGGACGACGGCCGGCGCCTGTTGTGCCACACCTTCGTCGCCGATCCCGCCCACCGCCAGTATGCCGGACACTTGCCGCAGACCGAACGCATCCGCCTGATCCGCCAGGGCATCGGCCCGCGCGGCACGTCCCGGGACTACCTCGCCAACGCGGTCGCGCACCTTGACGACCTGGGGATTCGCGACGGCCACCTGCACGACCTGCTGGATCGGGTCGACGGGGCTCCCCCTAAATCATAAGCCCCGCCCGGACCCGGCGCCGCGCCACGGCGCGCGACCAGGCGATCAGCGCGGCGGCGCTCAGGTTCATCATCAGCGCGTACAGGATCGCCGGCACCACCATCTCCGGCAGTCCCAGCAGCGTGGTGGCGATGAAGATGGCCAGCGCCACGTTCTGCAACCCGCCCTCCATGGCGATGGCCACGGTGTCGGCCAGATCCAGCCGCAACAGGCGCGCGCTGATCAGACCCAGCGCCATGGTGCCGACGTTCAGCGCCAGCACGTACGGTCCGATATCCAGGAAATGGGCCACCATCGTCTCGCGCTGGCCGACGAAAGCGCCGATCACGATGACCGCGAAAATGCCCGTGGCCAAGCCACGGCAGGACGGGCGCACCGCCTCGCTGGTCTGCGGGAAGAGATGGTTGAGCAGCATCCCCAGGGCAATCGGTACGCCGGTCACGCCGAACACGCCGCCCAGGATCTGACCGAGCGGGAGCGCCACGGCCTCCGCCTCGCCCAGCAGCAGCCCCTGGCTCAGGCCCAGGATGAGCGGCACGCTGATGATCCCGACCAGACTGGAAATGGCGGTCATGGACACCGACAGAGCCGCGCTGCCGCCACCCAGCACCGTCAGCAGGTTCGAGGTGATGCCGCCCGGGCAGGCGGCCAGCGCCATGATGCCCAGCGCGAACACGGCCGTATAGGTCGGCTCGTTAGCGTACAGCAGCACCAAGCCGGCGCCGACCAGCGGCAGCAGAACGAGCTGGTTGATCAGTCCGGCACCCAGCGCCAGAGGCTGCCGGATGACGCGCGTGAAGTCGTTCACGCGCAGCCCCAGGCCGATCGAGAACATGATGAATCCCAGCCCCAGCGGCAGCAGGATCTCAATCATCGCGGACGTCCCTCCCTCTCGATCGGCGGCCCGCCCGCCTTAGAAGGCCAGCAGCCCGATCGAACTCGTCAGCACGATGGCCACCTGCACCCGTCCGGTCCGGGCCAGGGCCGCGTTGTAGTCGGCCGAGGACTCGGCGTCCCGCAAGCCGCGCCACACCCTCCAGACCAGGGGGAGGCAAACCAGGCCGAGCAGGGCGCCGGTGAAGGCGGGGGCCAGCAGCGCCAGCCCGCCCAGCCCCAACAGGGCCGCCCCGAGCAACAGGCCGTGCAGGTCCACGGCGCGCGCCCGGCCGATCAGGATGGCCAGGGTGCGCCGCCCGGCGCGGGCATCGCTCACCCGGTCGCGCGTGTTGTTGACCACCAGGACCGCCGCCGCTGGCAGCCCCACGATCAGCCCCATCACGACCGCGGGCCAGCCGACGGTGCCCGTGTGCAGATACACCACCCCGCCGACGGCGATAAGGCCGAAGAACAGGATCACCAGCAGCTCGCCCCACGGCCCGCGCGAGATCGGCCACGGTCCGGCCGAATAGGCATACCCGGCCAGGACCGACACCAGCCCGATGGCGGCGATCGGCCAGCCGCCCAGCACCACCAGCCACGCACCGCACAGGACCGAGACGGCAAACGCCAAGTGCGCCGCCCGCATGACCTGCCCGGCGGTCATCCAGCCGCGCTCGGTCACCCGCACCGGCCCCAGCCGGCTGTCGTCGTCGGTGTGGTTGAGGGTATCGGCGGCATCGTTGTGCAGATTGGTGCCGATCTGGATGGCCAGCGCCGACAACGCCGCCGCCAGGAACACATCAAGCCGGGCAACGCCGCTCGCCACCCAGGCCAGCACCGTCCCGGCCACCACCGGCGACAGGGACAGCGGCAGGGTGTGCGGCCGGATGGCGTGCCAGACCACCACCGGCCAGGACGGACGAGCGGCGGCTGGGGCGTCGCCAATCTCGGGCGGGGGCCGGTCGCTCACGACGCCTCCACCGACCGCGTGCCACCGTGGATGGCGGCGATGCCGAAAAAGAGGTTGCGATAGGACACGTCGACAAATCCCGCGCGCTGCATCCAGGCGACCAGGGTCGTCTGGTCGGGGAAGGCGCGAATCGAGTCCACGAGATAGCGATAGGCCTCCGGCTGGCCGGACACCGCCGCGCCCAGGCGCGGAATCCCGTGCGTCTGCCAAAGCCCGTAAGCCGGCGCGATCAGCGGCGCCGGGCGCGAGAATTCCAGGCACAGCATCCGGCCGCCGGGCGCCAGCACGCGCGCCATCTCGGCCAGCGCCCGCTCCCGGTCGAGGACGTTGCGCAGCCCGAAGCCGATGGTCACCAGATCAAAGGTCCCGTCCGCGAACGGCAGGGACTCGGCATCGCCTCCGACCCATCGCATACGCGGCCCGGCGCGGCGGTCCCGGCCCTTGGCCATCATCCCTTCCGAGGGGTCGCAGACGACCACGGCCCACCCACCGGCGGCCAACTGGGCGGCGATGTCCCCAGTGCCGCCGGCCAGGTCGAGCGCCAAGCCGCGCCCGCGCGGACGCCCGGCCATGCGCCGCAGGCGGCGCTTCCACAGGCGGTGGACGCCGCCGCTCATCAGGTCGTTGAGCAGGTCATAGCGGGGCGCGACCACGTCGAACATGGCGCGGATGCGGCGGGGCTCCTGAGGATGGTCCTCGGCCGCGCGTCGGGACGGCGCCTGGTGAGCGTCCGCCGCCGGCGCGCCGTCGACGGGAGGGGGCCCGGATGCGGTCAAGTGCTCTCCCTTTCCGGAATGAGGGCCATGTCCTCGGGGGCGCCCTGACGCCGCAGTTTGGCCACCCGCCGCCCGACGGCGGTCATGCCGGCGCGCAGCAGGCCGGGGAACACCCGGTTGAAGACGGCGCCCGCCAAACGGTCCGCCAGGGCGTATTCAGCCACCAGATGAAGGCGGGTGCGGCCGCCGTCGCGATCCTCGAACCGCCACGTCTGGCGCAGTTCGCGAAACGGCGGGTCGTGGGAGACGATGTCGATCCGCTCCGGCGGCGCGAACGTGGCCCGACTCAGGAAGGTGGTCGTGATCCCGCCGGCGCCGACGGTCTGACGCACCCGCAGCGCATCGCCATCCCATCCTTCGGTCCGCACGTGCTTGAAGCCCGGCATGAACTCCGGATAGCGCGCGATGTCGGCGATGGCCCGGTACACTGCCGGGCGGGGAAAGGGCAGATCGCGCTGGAGGGTCAGGGTGGGCATGGATCGAACGGGCCGTCCTGGGCGACAGGGTCGAATGGCCCCCTGGTTAGTCTGCCGCCGGGCGCGGGTCAAGGCGCGGTGCGGGCGCCCGGTGATCCTCCGGGTGCCGGTGGGATCACGGGCAGGGGTGGGCGCGGCTGTCGGGGATGCACACCGTCGCCCCCTGCAACACGCTGACCGCGAGGCGCTGGTCCTCTGGCGAGATACCGGGACCGGCCGCCGGGTCGAACGGTGCCACGCGCCAAGCGCGTTGCATGACGTAGACCCCCTCCAGCCCGCGCACGGCCTTGAAGAACGCCGTTTCCCCATGGCCGGTGCGCCGGTTGCGGCTGCACCCCAGAGTCCAGAAGGCGGTTTCGAATCCGTTGGTGTCGCCGTACTGCGGGGCGCCGCCCAGCTTCTGCTCGCAATCGGCCTCGTAGGAGGCGACGGCCCGGGCGTGCAGCGCCGCCAGCGTCGGCGGCGCGGTCGTCTTCAGCACCTGGACGGTGATCATGTCGCGCCAGTCGCCCGGCTGCTGGCCCTCGGGCATCATGTGCAGCACGCGCAGGGCCTCGCCCTCATCCGTGTGCACCACGCCCCAGCCCGCCGGCGCCTGGAAGCGAAGCATCTCGGCGCCGCCATAGGGCAGCGCGCTGTCCGGCGACTGGGCCAACGCCGGGGTGGGCGCGCCCGCCGCCGCCGCGAGCGCCAGCGCCACGACACGAAGCAGTTGGCGCATGGGTTCCCCCCCCGCTTGTCCGCGCGCCGGAACCGGCCGCTATCCGCCGGACCCGGCCGGCTGGGTGGCCAGGAAGATGATCTCGCCCACCAGATCCTCCAGGGACTGGTAGTCCTGCGTGCGGGCCAGGGAGTCCCCGGCGGCCAGCATCTCGTCCGACGATCCCGGGACCAGCTTGACGTAGCTGCCGCCCAGCAGCCCGTCGCTGGTGATGACGGCGCGCGTGTCGCTGGGGAGTTGCACACTTTCGAGCACGGTCATATCGACCACCGCCTCGAATGTCTCCTGATCCAGGCGCTGGCCCGTCACCGATCCCACCTGGATGCCCGCCAGCCGCACCTCGCCGCCGACCGACAGCCCGCCGACCTTGGTGAAGCTGGCGTGGATCGGATATCCCTTGACCTGGCGCAGGTCAGCCGTGGTGTAGGCGAACACCAGGAACACGGCGGCGACCAGCAGAACCAACGCCCCCATGATGGTTTCGAGGGGATTGCGGGTCATGGTCGGTGCGTCCTTTGCGTCTTGCCCCGTGGCCCCAGCGTGTTGCCCGAGCCGCCGCCCCGTTCCGGCCTCAATACCCGACCGGCTCGGACGGGTCCAGGCCGCGTTCCTGCTTGGCGCGGGCCACGATCTTGGCCAGCAGGTCCTCGATGATCACCGAATCCTGCGTGTAGTCAAAGCTGTCGCCGGGCGCCAGCGTGTCCAGCGCGCCGCCGGGTTCCAGTTCGACGAACTTGCCGCCCATCAGGCCGTCGGTGTTGATCATGGCGGCGGAGTCGATCGGCAGTTCGACGGTATCCGCGATCCGGAAGGTCACCACGGCGCGGTAGTAGGGGTCCAGGTCCATGCCGACCACCTCGCCCACCGGCATCCCGGCCAGGCGCACCGGGGTGCCCGGGGCGATCCCGTCGGCCTGGCCGAACCGGGCCGTCAGTTCATAGGAGCCGTCGGCGCCGAGCGGTCCGCCGGCGCGGTCGCCGATCCCCGACGAGCTGTAGGCGAACACCAGGGCCGCCGCCGCCAGGACGGCCATGCCGACCATCATCTCGCGTCTGGCCTCGGTGGTCACGAATGCCTCTCCCGTCCTTTTCCGTTCAGCCGCCGGGCGTCCACGCCTCGTAGTCGCCGGTGGCCGGGCGCCGCTGACCGCCGCGTCGCTCGTCGCCCGAGGGCACGTAGGCCTCCGGCGTGCCCGACAGGTTGGGCACATGCTCTTTGACCCAGGGCCGGGCCACGGTCTCCAGCGGCGCCTCGACGGTGTGGTGCAGCCAGGCGTGCCATTCGGCTGGCACCTTCGACGGCTCCGGGCTGCCCTTGTAGACCACCCAGCGTTTCGGGCGCCGGTACTTCGGCCGGCCGCGTTCCTGGAAATAGACGTTACCGAACTGGTCCGCGCCGACGCGGCGTCCTTTCAAAGAAAAGCCAAGGGGCATGGTGGGTCCGTCCGCTGTGCAAGCCAAGTCGTCACGCCGCAGACCGTAGCCCGGATGGCGCGAGGTGGGAAGAGGCATCGTCAGCGTGCGCCGTCACGCCATGCCCCGGCGGCCGAGCAGGATGGTCGTGATCCGCTCCGAGACGCGCGCGGCCTCGGCCGGGTCGTCGTGGCCTGGGGTCAGCAGGTTCTGGCCGAACACATAGGCATAGAACAGGCGCGCCCGCGCCCGCGCCTCGCCCGCCGTCGCCCCGAGCGCCTCGAACAGGGGGGCGACGTGGGCCAGGCGCGCGCGGTCGACCTCGGCCACCGCCGCGGCGGCGGTCGCGTCGTGGCGCGCCCAGTCGCGCACCGCCATCTCGATGGCCACGCCGCGCGGATTCGGGTGGTCGAGGTAGCGCGCCAACAGCCGCCGCAGCACCGCCTCGGCGTCCTCGCCCGCCTCCGGCATCACATGGCGGGCGATCACCGCCACGCGGCCGTCGCGCCAGTGCCCGAGCATCGTCGCCAACAGCTCCGCCCGGTCCTTGAAATGCCAGTAGAACCCGCCCTTGGTCACGCGCAGGCGCCGCGCCAGCGGCTCGACGCGGACATGGTCGACGCCGCCCTCCGCCAGCATGGCGAACGCCGCCTCCAGCCACGCGTTGCGCTGTGTCTTCGCTTCCCGCAGGAGCCCGTCTCCCGACTCGCGCCGCGCCTTGACGGCCCGAGCGCCGTTCCATACGCTGGCGTATAATTCTTCCGCCGCAGCCGAGGACCCCAGCCGATGACCGAGCCCGCCCCGGCCCCCACCTTCTCGCCCGGATGCCCCAATTTTGTCCAGCGCATCCGCGACAGTTTCGCGCAACAGGCGTTCATGACCACGCTAGGGGTCAGTGTGGCCGACGTGGCGCCTGGGGCGGTCACGCTGGAGATGCCGTACCGGGCCGACCTGACCCAGCAGAACGGGTTCCTGCACGCCGGCGTCACTGCCGCCCTGGCCGACAGCGCCGCCGGGTATGCCGCCTATACCCTCATGCCGGCGGACAGCAACGTGCTCAGCATCGAGTTCAAGCACAACCTGCTGGCCCCGGCCGTGGGGGCGCGGTTTTACGCGCGGGGGCAGGTGCTGCGCGCCGGGCGGCAGATCGTGGTGGTGCAGTCCACCGTGACCGCCCAGGCGAACGACGGCGCCGAAAAAGCCGTCGCCCTGATGCAGGCGACCATGATGCGTGTGGGGGGAGAGGGGTAAGCCCCCACGAGCGAAGCGGGTGCCGCCTACATCGCCAGCGCCAACAGCGCGTCCAGGTCCAGGTTGGCCTCGACGTGGGCGGCGAGCTCGTCGAGGGTTTCCTCGACGCGGCGTTCGTAGTTCAGCCGCACCGCCTCGCCGCCCATGCGGGCCAGCCAGTGGGCGCGGAAGGCATCGCCGCCGAACAGCCCGTGCACATAGGCGCCCATGGCGCAGCCGTCGGCGGACACCGCGCCCTCGTCCCGCACCGGGCCGTTCGGCGTCTCGCTCAGCCGTAGCCACGGCCGTGCCAGTCCGGGGCCGGTGGTGCGGCCCATGTGCATCTCGTAACCGCTGACCGGGCAGCCGCTGACGGCGTCATGCATGGCCAGATCGATGAGGCGCTTGTCGCCGCCGATCTCGGTTTCGATGTCCAGCAGGCCGAGCCCCGGCGTTTCGCCCGCCGGTCCCTCCAGGCCTTGCGGATCCCGCACCACCCGCCCCAGCATCTGGAAGCCGGCGCACAGGCCCACCACCTGGCCGCCCTGCCTCGCGTGGGCCAGGATGTCGATGTCCCAGCCCTCGCGGCGCATCACGTCCAGATCGCTGCGCGTCGCCTTCGACCCGGGCAGGATCACCACGTCGGTGTCCTTTGGAATGGGCGAGCCCGGCTGCACCCAGGAGACGGACACCCCGGGCTCGGCGGCCAGCGGGTCGATGTCGTCGAAGTTGGCGATGCGCGACAGGCGCGGCACGGCGATGCGCAGATCGCCGGCGCCGGGCTCGGCCGGGCGTTCCAGCGCCAGCGAATCCTCGGCCGGCAGGCGCGATCCGTTCTCGAACCAGCGCACCACACCCAGAAAAGGCCAGCCTGTGCGCTCGGTGATGGTCTCGCAGGCGGGTTCGAAGATGGTGAAGTCGCCCCGGAACTTGTTGATCAGATACCCGCGCACGCGCGCATTGTCCTCCGGCCGCAGCAGGGCGTGGGTGCCGACCAACGCGCCCATGGTGCCGCCCCGGTCGATGTCGGACAGGAACACCACCGGCAGGTCGGCCATTTCGGCCAGCCGCATGTTGGTGATGTCGGAGTCGCGCAGGTACACCTCGGCGCCGGAGCCCGCGCCCTCGACGATGATCAGGTCGGCGTCGGCGCGCAGCTTTTCGAGACTCCCAAGCACGGCCGGCATCAGGGCATGGCGCATCTGGTGATAGACCCGGGCCGGGCAGTTGCCCAGCACCCGGCCGCGCAGCACCACCTGGGCGCCGATCTCGGTTTGCGGCTTCAGCAGCACCGGGTTCATGTCGATCGACGGCGCCACCTTACAGGCGCGCGCCTGAAGGGCCTGGGCGCGGCCGATCTCACCGTGCGGATACGTGCCGTCCGGGTTGGGCGGCGCGTCGCTGTCGACCGCCACGGCGGCGTTGTTGCTCATGTTCTGCGCCTTGAACGGGCGCACGGCCAGCCCGCGCCGCTGATACGCGCGGCACAGCCCGGCCACCAGCAGGCTCTTGCCCACGTCCGAACTGGTGCCCTGGATCATAAGCGCCTTGGCCCGCTTGGTCGCCCCGGGCGGCGGCTGCGGGATGGGCAGGTCGGCGGGAATCTCGGGAACCTTGGGAAGAGGGCGCGGCGTGGTCTCGGTCATGATGTCCGTGCGGTCGGCGGGAACGAGCGGCGGACCATGCCGGATCGGCGGGGACGGATCAATGGGGGGAGCGGCGGCGCGGTATGCACCAACCATCACTGCTGGCTATTGCCTTTGCGGAAAACAAACGAATGCCACGAAGGCTCGGCGATCCATCACCGACGCGGAATTGAACCGACGGATGAGGTCTTCGGCAGCATCAATATCCTGAAGAACACTCGCTTTGATGAAACGCTTGCTTGGATCATAATCAGCAGCATGGCGCTTCTGCTGAAAGTCGGCCAAATTTAAGGCGAAGTCTTGAATATCCGTTGGCAACAGGCGGATTGCAGGTTCTTTATGGATGTTTTTCGCCCGGCCGTGATCCAGCGCCCGGTAGGCTCTGGTCCATGCGGCGCCATGCTTCACGGCACCGGGACCGCCGACCAGAAGGTCGGCGGCGTTCCGAGCAAGACAATGAAACAAGGCATAGTAGATCGTGCTCACGGCCCGCCGTAAGAACACTTGTCTCGGGCTGCCCTTGCCCTGCGGAACAAGCTCGCGCGCGGCGGCAATGAAATCGTCCGGATTCATAGCCCCGCATCCTCTGTCCCCTCCTGATCGGGATCGGGGTCAAGCTGCGACACTTCCGACACCGCGACGTAGGAGACGACGGGAAACGCCTCTTCGTCGGCCTCCTCGGTCAACGCCGTCACAAGATGGCGCAGGAACGGGATGGTCACTGCCACAGGGGGGCGCCCCTTGGCATCATCGTAAATGACATTGACCAGCAGGATCGGATCCCCATCCTCGCCCGCCGCCCGCTCCACCTGGGTTTCAAGAACGTCGACGCCCTCAAGCCGTTCGGCGGCCACCGACCGGATCAATTTCTGAAGGGAGTCCATGTCCGGCACGAGCATTTCCTTTGGCAGCATGCAGGCGACAGGCACTGTAGTTCTCGGTGTAGCGAGACACAACGCTGTTTCGCGGTCGGGCATACCCCGGAGCCGCCCCGGAGTCGATTGCTTTTCCGCCGCGCGACACCAGCGGCGCATCAAATGGGACGACTGGGCAATGCCGACGCCGGTCCCGAAAGAAGAAAGGTCCGATTTTGGGAGGTATCAGTGCCGCGAAAACACCTTAGTCTGCCCATCGTCGGTGAACAGCAGGGTCTCGTAAGGCGTGTCGTAGCCCGGCACGTCCATGCCCGGCGAGCTGGGCGGCATCCCCGGCACGGCCAAGCCGGCGGCGTCGGGGGCCTCGTTGAGCAGGCGCCGCACGTCGGCGGCCGGCACATGGCCCTCGATGATGTAGCCATCGACGACCGCCGTGTGACAGGACGCGAGGTCGCCCGGCACGCCGGCCAGCGCCTTCACCTGGGGCATCCCCTCGGTGTCCTTCTCGACCACCGTGAACCCGTTGTCCCGCATGTGCTCTGCCCAGTTGCCACAACACCCGCAGGTGGGTGACTTGTGGACGGTCACGACAGGCTGATGGGACTCGGCCAGGACGATTCCGGGGCCGAGCAACAGGCCGGCGGCGAAGGCAACGGCGGTGATGCGCATGGACGAGTCTCCCTGACAGGACGACGGCCGCGCCGGCCACGGAGTCCGGCCGGCAGGGCCTCAAAATCAAACCGGAGCCGGAATAGACATCCCGGCTCCGGTCCTGTCAAGACGCGTTCGGGACCTTCACGCACCCTTGCGCGCGCCCCCGAATGATTCCTAGTACCGGTACGTATCCGGCTTGAACGGCCCCTGCGGGGTCACGCCGATATAGGCCGCCTGCTCCGGCGACAGCACCTCCAGGTCCACGTCGAGTTTTCGCAGATGCAGGGTGGCCACCTTCTCGTCGAGGTGCTTGGGCAGCACGTAGACCTGCCGCTCGTACTTGTCGGCGTGGTTCCACAGTTCGATCTGCGCCAGCACCTGGTTGGTGAAGGAGGCGCTCATGACGAAGCTGGGATGGCCGGTCGCACAGCCCAGGTTCACCAGCCGGCCCTCGGCCAGCAGGATGATGCGCTTGCCGTCGGGGAACTCGATCTCGTCGACCTGCGGCTTGATGTTGTCCCACTTGCAGTTGCGCAGAGCCTCGACCTGGATCTCGTTGTCGAAGTGACCGATGTTGCAGACGATGGCCCGGTCCTTCATCGCCCGCATGTGATCGATGGTGATGACGTCGATGTTGCCGGTCGCGGTCACGAAGATGTCGCCGCGCGGGGCGGCCTTGTCCATGGTGGTGACCTCGTAGCCCTCCATGGCCGCCTGCAGGGCGCAGATGGGGTCCGCCTCGGTGACGACGACGCGGCAGCCGGCGTTGCGCAGCGATTCGGCCGAGCCCTTGCCGACGTCGCCGAAGCCGGCCACGACCGCGATCTTGCCGGCCATCATGACGTCGGTGGCGCGGCGCACGCCGTCCACCAAGCTCTCGCGGCAGCCGTACTTGTTGTCGAACTTGGACTTGGTGACGCTGTCGTTGACGTTGATGGCGGGGGCCAGCAGCGTGCCCTTCTTGGCCATCTCATAGAGACGGTGCACACCGGTGGTGGTCTCTTCCGAGATGCCCTTCACGTCTTTCATCAGATCGGCGTACTTCTCGTGCATGACCAGCGTCAGGTCGCCGCCGTCATCCAGGATCATGTTCGGGCGCCAGTCGTCGGGGCCGAAGATGGTCTGGTCGATG
>Ga0207419_1001538_pt1 | contig 16953 bp, 29 predicted proteins | sample ElkSloMetagenome_4_FD_184723 | JGI IMG/M metagenome (GOLD analysis project Ga0207419, IMG submission 184723) | Hot spring microbial communities from Elkhorn Slough, Monterey Bay, USA - MD2A (version 2) | ecosystem: Environmental > Aquatic > Marine > Intertidal zone > Estuary: Microbial mat ...
GCCCCAGACGCTGACGGACACGGACTCAGCCGCGTCGCCAGCATCGGCAACCAACACCACGTCGAGGAATCCCCCGGCCGCCACAGTTCCATCCTTGATGGTCAGAGCGCCCAGGTCGGTCGTCACGTTCACAGCCGCAACGACCTGAGTACCAGCCGCCGACGTACCGATCGTCAGCGCCGGATCACTGGTCACGCTGTCAGCCGACACCTTGATGTCGGTGACCTCGAACGCAGCACCCGCCGGCAATTCGATACGCTGGCTGGCAGTCTCTCCGTTGGCGACGTCGTCGAACTGGATCGGGATGCACTGGAGCGCACCGATTACAGGTCCAGTAACGCCGTCGCGTCCCTTGTATCGCGTCGAACTCATGACTCGACCTCCTTACTGGCCGAGACCGCCGACGAGGTTACGCCAGTCAGCCGGGCCGTGGGAGAACCGGTACGTCATCTTCGACTTCATGTTACCGGTCTCGAAGTCCAGCGCGTGGTCCGTGACCGGCTCCATGCGCCAGTAGAAAAGCAGACGGTGCTGCGAGGGCGCGGACATGATGAACCACGAGTCGTCATCCGTCAGGTACTTCGACATGACGGTCTGGAGACCGATCTGGTTCAGAGCATTGGTCGCGTTCTCGGACGTGTCCGAACGGAGCTGGCTCTTGAGCACCTCGTGAACGACCCACCGCAGCTCGGGCGGGAACAGCAGCATCGACGGCGAACCCTCGATGAGCTGGTTACGGTCGTCACGCATGTCGTCGAACAGGTTGATAGCCGTTTCGACGGCAGCCTGATCGAAGTCACTCGACACGAGGTTGCTCTGCGTGCCGCCACCCACGAGGGGATGCGAAGCGTTGAAGAGGCTCACGCCGTCCGGGGTATCCACCGAGGTGAAGCCCAGGTTGAAGTCCGAGAAAGCCTCGGTCTCGATCGAGTTACGGGCCACACGAGACAACGCGGGAGCCGCATCCGTGATCGCGCCGTCGATGTCGTCATCCATCGCCTCGAACGTGATCTGGTAGCCCTTCGCGTAGGTCTTGTGCTTGTACCGACGATCGTAGCCCTGCATGAGCCGATCGTACTCGACCTTGGCACCCTCGGGCTTCTCAGCGAACTGAGAGAACCCGGTGATACCGGTGATTTCCTCGTATGCACGCGCACTGTCGCGGATGTTGAACACCTGCGTGTACGTGAGCGAGGGAGCATCGAAGTTCTCGAACATGAGGTCGTCGAGGAACGCGAGGCGTTCGACGAACAGGTCAGAATAGTGCTGCCGAGTCATGACAGCTCCGGCACTACCGCTCATTGTTCACTCCCTTTCTAGATGCCCGCGTCAGCGCGGTAGTGATGGTTGATGTCGTTGATCTTGACCACGATGTTGGGCCAGGTCGCCGACAGGTCAGCGCCTTCCTGATTGCGACTCACGCGGAGCGCACGGAAGGGACGGATGCTGGTGCTGTTGTTGGTCACACCGGAATCCGAACCGTCGATCTCGGCCAGGCTGCGCAGGGCAGTGGCGTTGACGGCGGTCATGTTGGTGGAGCCGAAGTTCTCGCCGGTGATGAGGCCGACATTCGTCAGCGTACCATCATCGACCTGAACTTCGTATTCCTGTTCGGGGCTGTGAGCGACGAGGATCGCACGGTCACTCTGAGTCGCGGGCAGATAGCCCATCGCGGCTCCGAGGAGACTCGTGCGGCCCGTAGCAGTGCCGCTCCAGATATTGACTTCACCGGTCGCAGACATGTACAGGATCTGACCAGGGTAAATCGCTACCGAGGTCACAGCCTGAAATTCCTCGACCGGAATTTCGGTCCCATAGGGGGACCGCAGAGGGCTAAAGCCCTTCGCGCCATCGAGGTTGGCCATGGTGTGTTATCCTTCTTCGCGCTGGTTCTTGATCTCGGAGAGATGGCGGCGGTCCGGCATCAGCTCGCTGCGCGAAGCATCTTCGGCCAGTGGCCGGGTGCCCGTGCTGCGAGGACGCTCGTCCTCCGTCATTCCCTTACCGTCGATCTGAACGCCTGGGCGATCGAAGTGAATGGTGTTCGCGCCCGCAACGCCTCGCTGCTCGGCATCCTTCATCTCGCGCTTCGCGTTTCGCGTGTTCCAAATCCTGGCGTCGAGTCGACACAAGATCAGTCCACCACGTCGCACGTAGCCGTCGATATTCTCGGATCCTTCCATCCGCATGGGAGCGGCGCCCAGATACTCGTCGAGCTTCTGGCCGTACTCATCCTCCCAGCGAACCGGGATCCACCCACGCCAGCCCTTGTACTGTCGGATACGCTCCGACTTCCACGAGAGCACTTGGCCCTCGGGGAACTTGGCGTCGGCCGGGATGTTCTGCTTGATGTGAAGCGGGTTGTGCGTTTCGTACGGATCGTACAGAGTCTTGGAATTCGGGGTCACGTCATTGCCGGCCGCTGCGTGCACCTGTCGAGTGGCGACCGAAGCCTCCACCAGCTCACGCATCTGCTCGTTCTCACGAGCCAGCTCTTCCAGCCGGGATTCAAGTTCCTTGTTCGTTGGCATCATCTACCTACTTGATGAACAGGTCGCGGTTCTGATCGTACTCGTTGGCACGCTCACGGATCTTGTCGACGTCGAACTTCTTGCCGGAAGGCAGACCGCGGGAGAGCTTCGCAGCGATCTCCTTGGCCCGATCCTCTGACATGAATCCGCCGTCCTTGGACTTGGAGTTCTGCACCGGGGCACTGCCCTTCTTGCCAGTCGGAGTCTGGCGAGGACGGCGACCCTGGGTTTCGTTGCCTCTCCAAGCCGTGCCGGTCGAGATGGCGACTTCGTTTGCAACATCCACGATCGCTCGCGGGTTGCTGTCGATGTAGGCCTTGCCCAAGGTCTTGAGCTTGGCGTTCACCTTCTTGGCGAAGTCACTGGTCGAGTCAGCAAGCTGCGGGTACCGATTGACGGCCTCCTGCCCATAGCGCTCACGCGCCGTACGGGCCTGAGTCCGGTGCTCGAAATCCTGCATACGCTTGTCGATCTCGTCTCGAACGATCCGCTCGTTCAAGTACGTGTCAAATGCGGCCTTCTTCTCATCAGGAACCTGATCACGAAGACCCTTCAATTCCTCCACGCTACGATCGTCGAGTCCATTCCCACTCTGCTTGACCGGCTGCGGGTCCGCAGCACGAGCTTCGGTCATTCGCTCCATCAGAGCGATCATCCGTTCCTCGCGCTCCTCACCCTTGCGGATCATCTCGCGGAAGTAGTTCTCGTCCGGACGGTCCTTCGACTGCTCCTTGGGCTCGTCACCTTCCGGTGCCTGGCCTTCGTGCTGGTCGAGATCGTTGTCCTCGATCGTTTCTTCGTCGTGCTCGGGTGGCGAGTCCGGCGGGGTGACGCCTTGAAGCTGCTGTCGCAGCAAATCGTCAGACATGAGTATCCTTCCTCCGTCCCGCATGACGCAGCGGTTGGCGAGCCCGGAGTGTTAGTGTGTGTTAGCGGAACGAGCCGTACTTCTTGACTTGCGGGGAGTTGCTGGTGTAGGCAGCCCCGGTGTCGCCCGTACGTGTCATGGCTTGCTTGGCCATGTGTCGTTCTCCCATTGAGAGCCTGTGCGCCCCGATGGCCTTCTGCTTGTGCAGTGCTTGCACATTTCGGACTTGGCTCTTCTTCTTGGCGATGTTACGCTTCGCCTTCCACCATTGCTTGAGCATCTTAGTCTCCTTCGAGTAGTCGTAGGATCTCGTCGAACCCTTTGAGCGTACCAGCGTGGAACCGTGCGTTTTCGATAGTCCCGGACGCAGCATGATCGAGCGCACGGTCGCGAGCTAGGTCACGCCGACGAAGTAGTTCCTTCACCAACGCATTGTACGCGTCGGGCTCTATCATGTTTCGGTACTTCACTGGACGCCACCCTCCATGTCACCGAGTTCGACTGGGATCTGGTTGCCTGCGCCTGCGCCTTGCGGCGGGCCGCCTGCCTGTTGCATCTGCTGCTGGAGCATCGCCGTGTGCTGGCCGTAGTTGTACGCCAGCGCAGCAACGGCGTCCGGTGATAGCAGTTCAAATGCCTTGCTGTTCCGGAGCTGGTCGATGTGAGCGATGTACTCCTCGTGGTTCTCCATCGGGTGCGCGTCGAGCTTCTGCCCCTGCTTCATCATGGTTACGCCGGTCTTGGCGGGAAGCGGAGAACGTTGGCCGGACTGACCCGGGACACGGGGAGTGATCTTCTCAGTATCGACACCCTCGCCGAAGTGGCTGAGGAAGTCCTTGATCAGCTCCTGTCGAGCCTGGAGATCCTGCATCATCAGCGGGTCAGGGGCCAGAGTGGCGAACCGGACCTGGGCGATGTTGCGCATGACCTCGCGGTTTGTGTTGACGCTGTTGCCGGAGAAGGTATACATGAACCTTCCAGCCAGCTCTTTCTGCGTGATCTTCTGGGCTCGATGCTCGCCGGTGACGTAGTAGAACTTCTCCTCGTCGCCGAAGAACGCTTCGAGTCCGTGGATCTGGTGACAGACCTCGCGCCATCCTCCGCGCTGCGCGCCGGTGATGAACAGGTCCGTCTTGATTCCCGCCTCTGACAGCAGCGCGAGGGTGCCTCGGGCCGTGCGTGGCGCGTTTCGAGTCTGGTTCGATCCGGCCGCCTGCGGACTGACAGTCAGGCGATCGGCGAACAGCAGCAGTGAGTCCATCGCCGACAGATTGGCGAGTGGCTGCTGCGGGAACTTGGGGAACACCAAGCCGTTGGGGTCCGCGATCGGAATGCCCTGGCCAGGCTCCAAGTTCGATAGCACCTCGGGGTCGGTCTGCAGAGCGCTCGGCACGTAGCCGAACCACGGCCGGTTGAGCAGCTCCTGCGCTTCGTTCACGAGGTTCACGATTGCATTGACTTCGACATGGATCGGAGCCAGCAGCTCCGCCATGCTGATGCTGTACCAGCGATCACTGATGCGCAGGTAGTGGAAGTCGGCGAACGGGCGACGCTGGTGCGGCCAGCGCTCTTCGAGGTATTCGGAGTGGACGATCTTCCGGAGCGAGTACGGGATCTGGTAGACGACCTCGGACTCGTTCTCTCCGGTGATGTCGTCGCTGCAGTAGACTTCCCAGATCAGGAGCTTGTCGCCGACGAACGGCTGCGTCTCACTGACCGACCCGCCTGCGGACTGGTCCCGTCCCGACTCCCCGGTCACCCCATCCTTCTGGGCCTTGAGAGTCTGGTTCTCCTCGTCCTCTTGGAGTCGCTTCTCGCCGCGGACCACAGCTTCGAGTCGCTTGTAGTCATCCTCGGACATCTGCCACTTGCCGGAGTCCATTGCGTCGCGGATCTCTTTGAGGCTCATCCAGTGCTGCCGCGTCACGCGCGGAGCGGTCTGGAGGTTTTCCGTGCGGAAGGGCACGATCAGGTCCTCGAACTCCACGTTCTCCACGCACACGCCGTCCTTCACGACGATCGAGCGGTGAACGTAGATGTAGACTTCGTCGATCCGATCAGAGTCGCCGAACTCGACCAGTACATCCGTGTGGACTCGATGGTCCTCCACGAACGTCACACGGTACGCGACGCTGCTCCAGTCCTCTGGCTCCGCCGCGGGGTCGGGGCTCTGGTAGCCCTCTGCCTCTCCGATTGCAAGGATCCCTCGCGCCTTCGGTCCCTGAATGAATGGGCCGAAGTGATCGAACAAGATCTCTGCAGGCGTCTTGCGCCGGTCTTCGGGGACCGGTGCCTGCGTCATTGGGTCGAGCTGCCCTACCTCTAGCCACGCCTTCATCGGAACGGCCAGTACGGTGTCGCGTTCCTTGTAGTCGTAGTACGTGTAGAGCACACCGACCCCGTCGATCAGCGTGTTCCGGAAGCACATCTCGGTCGTTGCGTAGAACTCCGGGATGCCCTGGTCGATCAACCAGTTCAGGTACTTCTCGTTGTTATCCGTCTGCTCGCCGTCGAACTCCTTCTGTACCCGCTTGACGTGGACAATCGGATCCGCGTTCCAGAAGGCATTGGAGATCTTCGGCACAGTGGCCTCGACCTTCTCGGTCACCAAGCGCAGCCGGATGTCCGCCTCGCCCTCGTACTTCATCTCGCGCGGTGCGTCCTCGAAGTACGTCGAGCGAACGAAGCGACGCTTTTCGATGACAGAGCGCCGGTCCCGGAGATCCATGTCGATCAGCCGGCACAGGTCCTTGCCCTTGTCTTCTCGCGTCTGGTCGTCCAGCAGGAACATGTTCCCTCCCTAGTCCGTGACAATGACGTCAACCGTTGCTTCGACCAGGGTGGACTGATTCTGGATGTAGAGAGAAGTGATGCTCCCGCCGTCCAGCATGAGCGACTTGCCCACGCTCCACAGATTGGTCTGGCTGTTGACACCAACGTTGATTGGCTTGCTGGTAGTGATCAAGAGCGTGTCACCCGTAGTGACCCCGCCAAGGTTCACCTGCTGCACTGCCGTGCTCGCTGACAGCACAAAGCGATCGGCGGAGGACTCTACGAACGCCCGTTCCGCCGGAGCGTAGGTCTGATCGTAGAGTGTCGCGCCATCACGCGAGAGCTTGAACCGCGCGAGCGGCTTGACCCGGAGGACGTCTGCCATTTAGCTTGTCTCCTTGTCCGGGGCGGTCTCACGCCCTCCATGATGTTGACCCCGTTGAACTCGATGTCGTCGTCCTCGGCCAATAGTCGAGCGTTACGTTTCAACATCCTGTAGTCGATCTGCGCCTGGTAGATGTACCGGATGCAGTCGATGAAGTCATCGTGGTTCTTGCGGACCTCTTGCTTGTCGCCCTTGAGGTCTCGCTGCTTGTCGGTCTGCCAGGTGTCCCAGCAGAAGTTCAGGAAGTTCTGTTTCACATGGCGGCAGGTATTGTGTACGATGAGCATCGGTTCGTCCCATTCGTACTTACCACGCTGCAGCGCTTCGTGGATGGCGTCGTACCCTGCTTGGGCATTCCGCTTCTTCGCCAGCTCACATGGCAGTCCCTCTCGCGCAAACCGCCGGGCGATCGTGTCGCCGGACGTGCGCTCCTGTTCCTGCGCCGAGTTGTCGATGATGCGATGAGCAATGACTTCGGCGTCGTCGCCGCGTCGCCACTCTCTGCCGACTTGGTACCAGCCTTCCAGTTCTTTGATCTGATCGCTTACTTCGGTGATTGTGCGCAGCCGTTGGTCATACAGGTCTCTGTACACAACCAACTGGTCATCCGGGGAGATAGCCGCCCACAGCACCGCGACTGGCTTCCTGGGGTGTGGGTCGATGACGCAGATCCGGGGCCATGTAGCCGGGATCTTGCTGGGCTCGACCCAGTATGGTGCCTCTGGCTCCCACTCCTTGAACACTCTTCCGGCGAGGTGCAGGAAGTTTCCGTGGAGTCGGGCTTCGAGTTCGTCTTCGCGCAGGTCACTGAGAAACTCCTCGATGGCTTGGCGAGACAGGTGACCGCCGTTGTCCCTGCAGTTGTCCCAGATGGAGAACTTGAACATCCTGACGCTGCCATCCGGGTCTCCGACACGACTCACAATGACGTCGTGAATCCAGGGCTGCGTCAGCGGGGTCATGGTCATCCAACAGTGGCCGTCGAAGTCGACGAGGCCACGGCGGAGACCGGTGTACTTGCGGTAGTCGAAGGGCTCGTCGCCCCAGAACCAATGTCCGTTGGTTCCCTCGAAGGCCATGTCGTCCTGCTCGTTCGACATGAAGTAGACCTTCGATCCGTTTTTCCAAGTCAGTTCAGTCGGGATGCCGCGGTTGTCGCGCTTGACCTTGTACCAACCCCGCGGAGCCCACTCTTCGTACTTGGGCCAGATGGTCTGCTTGATAGCCTGCTGTGCGTTCTGTGCAATGACGCGCCCGATGTTGGGCACGGGGATCTGCTCGCCGTTCGTGAGCCGCACGATTCTGTTCGGATGGTCCTCGGGCAACCAGGGTCGATATCCCAGTGAGTGTGCAATGGCCTCGGCCACGCCTGCCACGGATTTCCCGGAGCGGTTGGATCCGAGGACCAGCCGAATTGCAGCCTGGTCATTTGCGTGGAACTCCGGCTGCTGACCGATTGGCTTGTAGAACAGGATCTTCTTGGTCGCGTACGCCAGTTCCAGCGCCGCGAGTTCTTTCCAGATCTGCTGTAGGTCAGTCCGGATTTCCGCGTTCGACGTCATCGACTAGGCACTCCATCTCGTTCAACCAGGTCTGGTGCTCAAGCTTGCCGTAGTTTTCGTTGTCAAGCACAAGGGTCGTGAGTTGGATCTGAGGCTGGGCTTCGTGCTCCAAGCACATGTCCCGGAAGACCGACAGTGCGTGCATGACAAAGTTGCCCACTGCGACCTCCATGTCCTCTGCTGTTTCGTGGTCGTCGAGATCCGTCCAGGCCGTGGTGTCAGTCGAGTGCTCGTGGAGCATGATGACGTGGTGACTCTTCCGCATGGCGCCTAGCCCTCCCCGGGGTTGTCGAAATCCTCGAAGTCGATGTACTCAGCTTCCTCGACGCCCTGCGCATCCTCCATCTTCTGCTGAACTCGCTGGGAGATGTCAGGGTGATCGTCTTCCAGGCGGACGTTCAGGAAAGTGAGGCTCTTGAGTTTCCCTCGGATCCCAGACTTCAGGGCGTCCAAGGTCTGAGGGATGAGAAGTGCGTCCTCCTGGGACGCTTCATCGAACCCGCCCTCGATCTCTCGAAGCACCTTCATCTTGTCGACAGCGATGGCCATAGCGGTGACTTTCTGCATCAGGCTGGGCCCGTACTCAATCACACGCTGGACGTTCCCCTCGTTGTCACGCACCTCGATCCGGCCGGACTCTAGGTCATCCGGGCTGATAGCCTCCAGAATCTCGTTGGCCTTGTTGTGGACCTTGCCGCTCATCTCCCGGATCGCACCCTGCCTGAACTTGGCGAAGTCCGGATCTGTGCTTTCCTCCATGTGCAGCACCACGTTACGCACGGTCTTGGTGCTGCAGGCGCACTGGCGGGCGGTCTCGGTCTTGTTCCCGGTGAGGAGGTAGACTTGGTAGATCTCCTCTTTTTGCTTCGGCGACAACGGGATTCCCCGGGCGTTCAACCCGCGGGGCTTCCCGCTTTTCGTCAACCCGGCTTCTCCTTGCCGCTTGGCCATGCTGTCTCCGTACGGGAAGAGGGGAAGAGAAGAAGTGGAGCGGGCCCTGTGTCTGCAAGACCCGCTCCTAGCACCGGAGCCGCGCGGACGGGAGGGGAAGTCCGGGCTCAACGGTGTTGTCGCATCGACCCGCTACTGGGACTTAGGTTTCGTGGCGCTGTAATACTGCGTGCGAGCTTGCTTGTACGCTTTCGTCGCAGCCTTGGCCTTGGCCTTGGCTTTCCGGGTTCTCGGGGTGTCCTGATAAGACGAAACCGACTCGCCGTAGTTGGCCAAAGTGTCCCGCCATTTGGTGCGCGCCACACGCCGGGCAAGGTTGCCGACTCGTTGCGCGGATTTCGAGGGCTTGGAAGATCTCCACCAGCTCATTGTTACCGCACCCCGATCTTCTTGGCCTTGGGCTTGGGCGCGGGAACATCGGCCGGCGTCATCGGCTTTCGCTTGCCTGGGCCGATTCGCCTCCCGGAGATCGGGCCGATCCCACGGTCGAGGTACTTGTCCGACATGGATCCCCACTTGCGCTGGGAACCGGTCAGGGGCTTGGATCGGGATTGGTTCGACATCGGGGCTCCCGGGAGGCTAGGCGGCTAGGCGCAGCCGGCCAAAGGCTAGGTGTGCGCGAAATCGCGCTAAGTCGTTGTGCGCCTTGCAGTTAGGTGTCAGGCGCAAGTGCAGTCCCAAGTGGTTATACCGCAAGGGGTTAGCGTGTTTCACATATACTATTACGCGGGAAGGCGGGGCAAAGTTCCAATCTTTTTTGCTATAGGGCGTTTTTCTAAGTAAAGTCGTTGCGGCATAATAGGTTAGCGTGCTAGGTGTTAGGTGCTTTTTCGTAGCGGATCGGCACCCAGCGGTTGGTTAGGTGGGCGGTTTGGTCGGCGTCGGGCCCCGTGGCCCCTTCCGTCACAATTTTCGGCCCACCGGCATGCCTCTTGCTGGCATCCCCATATCGCTATGCGGCTATACGCTCCATCGCTATGCGGTCATACGCTCCTGCGCCTAGTTCACTTGCGCCTAGGCTGCGCCGGCCGGAGGCTAGCAACTAATCGCCATGCGCCTGGCCTCCGGCCGGCTGCGCCTAGCAACTAGCGTGCCAATTCCCTGGCGCATGGCGCATAGCGTCCTGTTTTCTAGCATCGTACCCACTTGCTGCTAGATCTTCCTCATGGTTCCTCGGTGCTGTCTCTATCGTTCCCTGTCATTCCTCATGCCATCTTGACGCTACTAGTATGTCTTGATGCTATTCTGTCATGTCTATTAACACCTAGTATGCTATCATGATATCTAGTCATGTATCCTTGTACTCTATGTGGGTCAGTATTCTAGTGTTCTATCTAGTCATGTATCATTGTGTACTATTATGCTATCATGATATCCTATTAGTCCTCATTATACCATTGGCGCATTGTGCAATGGTACAGTGTTCCCCGGGATGCCTTGTTGTTCCCTGTTAGGTTTCGGCGTTCCTCTGTTCTCTTTCTGAGACTAACACTGTCGCAAATTGCGGAATCTATGTTCCTTAGCGCTCCCAGTTATTCCCTATCCTTCCCGGTTGTCCTTGGCACAAGACATGCAATACTCTCTTGCATCGGGCGGACGGACGCCCGGGGAGGCCTGAGAAACTTCCCGCCCTAGATCGGCCCCATACGATCGCCAAGGGAACTCCGAGGAACTTTGAGAACCGAATAGCGACTACGGGCCACGCGAGGGTACGATCCGACGCAACGGCCCCTTCGGAGACACTATCCGAAACTCTCCGCCCCATCGGGGAGTCCCCGGGAACCCTGAGAATTGACCGGGCTGATGAGGAACGCTCAGGGAATCACAAGACATCAGGAGGAGTCATGAGCGACTTCACGGACGTCGAAGAAGTCATGAAGAAGATGGCCAGACGATTGGACATCAACGAGAACGACAAGGAAGCACGGGCCATCTTCGACCGCGCTTCGGAACTTCTGACCACGATCTGGATGGAGGAGAAACGATGAGAAAGATGTGGAGAACATCGGGAAGCATGAGGCACTATAACCACCTGATGAGTTGCGAAGAGGCACGACAGGACACCATCGAGGACAACGAGCGACGACTGGAAATCACGGACCGTCTCGACGTCGCATGGGAATGCATCGGGAACATCTGGGACGATGAGGACGATTTGAAGGCGATCCGGTATCATCTGGACCGTGAGGAACGCCAAGCGGAAGCACGGGTAACCTTCGGGAACTTCTGGGACGAATTCTACGCTCTGCCGTACTTCCGGGCGCTCTAGGGAACGACCCGAAACTCCCCGGAACCACGGGGAGTAGCTAGCAACGTCGCGGAATTGGCTAGCCTGATGAGGAACGCTGCGACATCACACGGAATCGGAGGACATCATGAGAATGAACGAGAAGATGCGGGAAGCGATCCGCAACGGTAAGGAAGTTCCACACTTGATCGACGACGACGAGGCACGACGAGAAGCGGCTCTCCTCGACGCGAAGGGATCGGAACTTCGGGGGAAAGAATGGGGCATGGTAAGAAAGCATTGGACAGATCAAGCACGGTTCCGGTACAATGGGAAGCGGAACGCGAAGCGCAAGGGAACGATCCGGAACAACGTGGAACACGCGACCATCGCGAAGATCCGCTAGCCACAAGGAGCCATCATGGTCAACTGTGAGGAACGACGAGGACTCCCGAAGCTCAAGAAGGAACTACGGATCCATCTGGAGCACTACGGGATCGGATGCGACATGAACGACGACGACGTGAAACGACGCGCCCGCATCGAGATCCGCTCGATCGAACGGGAAATCGACAACCTTCGGAGGGAACGATGAGTCACGACAAGCACGAATTCTACCGTACGCTCTGCGACGAGGAACTACAGAGAGTCGTGCGACGCATGGAGGCACGAGCCGCCGTCGCAGAGACTTACAGGGCATGGAAGGTAGCCTTGGAACTTGCCAGGGCAGCATCGGAAGTCATCGAGGAACGGGAGGAACGATGAGCAACAACACGGGGCACTACGTCACAGCGTGCAATCGCAACGGACTTGTGATCTGGACGCGATGGATCGAGGAGCGATCGGCAATGGCAGCGTGCAATGCGGCACGCAAGGAAATCGAGAAGACGTCTACGGAATGGTGGACCATCTTTGCGGGCGATCCGGCCCGACCGGCCCATATGGTCACCACGAAGGAAGGATGAGGAACGATGAGCCACAAAGAGGTACAACAAGCCCCGACAGGGCAGTGGGAAATCGTACGGGAACCGGGAAGCAATCTCGTGGACGTATGGTACGTCTGCGGGAACAAGAGGGAACGAATCGCAGCGGACGTCACTTCTGCGGACTTCGTGGACATCGCGATGGACGATGCGAAACGACGAGGCATGATGTAGGATTCGCAATTCGCAATCTGCGAATGGCAAAATGCAACGCACCCGTGGTACAATCGGGTATCACGGGGAACGACGAGGAACGATCGGGCATTGGCACGATACTGGCAATGGATCCGGTCAACGGCGCGGGACGCATCACATGGACCGCGCGAAACGAGAGGGAACAATGGGGAAGCCCAAGCAACATCTACGGAATCTGCTCAATCGTAAGGCGCTCCGTGGGTACAATCGGGCAGTCGGGGGCCTCGGGCTCCCTTCTAAGATGCCCGGGGTAGCCTACGGGATCAGCGCGAAACGATGCGCAACCGGAGGGAAGCTACAGGACGTTCCGGGAAGCGTGTGCCACAAGTGCTACGCGATGAGGAACAACTACACCTATCCCTCCGTCATGAAGGCTCATGAGGCACGATTCGCCGCTCTGGGGAATCTTCACGAATGGGCGGACAGCATGGGGAACCTGCTGGAACTACTCGGAACGTCGATCCACGATGAGGAACGATACTTCCGTTTCCATGACAGCGGGGACCTGCAATCCATTGAGCACCTTTGCGCGATCGTATCGGTAGCGGAACGGAATCCCGCGTGGCGATTCTGGCTTCCGACGAAAGAGTGGGGAATCGTGAGGAAGTACCGGGAAGCATCGAACTTCCCAAGCAATCTCACGGTGCGCCTGTCCACTCTGAAGGTCGGAATGGGACCGGTCGGGAACGATCTGCCATCATCGACCGTCTCGTGGGACGATGCGAAGCATCAGTGCCCGGCGAGGAATCAGGGGAACGAGTGCGGAAGCTGCCGGGCCTGTTGGGACCCGAAGGTAACGAACGTCAACTATCCGCTCCACTAGGGAGCCAGGAGGAACGACCATGGATCACCTGAGCTATGCGGAACGCCAGCGTCGCATCGACGAACTATGGACCATGCACGACCATTGCATGGAAGACGGAGACACAAGGGGTGCGGAGGACTTCGGAGGGGAAGCCCTGATGCTCCAACGGAAGCTTGACGACGCGATCCGGCGCGACAACGCCCTACGGGGAGCCCCGACCCACGATCGGGACTGAGGAGGAACGATGCAGTACAGCGAGGAACATCTCGCCAGGATGAACCGCAGCGGACAACGGGGAGGAGCGGTGGGGAGCAAGCCGACCGTCGTGACCCGGATGCTCCAGCGCCTGGAACGAGACGGAAGGATCAGGAAGGATCAGGCAGTGCTCGACTTCGGAGCGGGCAAGAGGGCAGCACAGACCGCCCTGCTACGCGACGAGGGATGGGAGGACGTCACGCCACACGACATCGGAACGAACAGCCACGAGGAGGAATCAGGAAGCCCTACGGGGGCCGACGTGGTACTCCTGAGCAACGTCCTGAACGTACAGGACAGCATCGAGAGCATCATAACCGTACTGACCCATGCGTGGTGCTATGCGAAACACGGAGGACTCCTGATCTGTAACCTGCCACGAGAGCCCCGGTATGGGCACTACGGGGAGCAGGACGTAATGCAAGCCCTCCACTGGGCAGGATGGGACATCATGGAGACGGAGCAGTACGGATCGGGAAGGATCTGGATCTGCAAGAGCCGATGAGGCACGAGGAGGAGCGATGCTCTACGACCCGAAGCTACTCGACGTCGAGTGGGACAACACGGAACACCGGTACTCGGTGTGGTACGACAACACCTTCGCGGGGTTCGTGGCCCGTCCTGAGGACGCACACGACCTCATGGTGGTCCGGGCGACGGCGGGCGTCTAAGCAAGCAAGCAGCGTGCCAATCGCAAACTGCAACAATCCGGTTGCAAAGTGCGAAGGGCACATGGTATGATGGGGAACGTCGAGACACCGGGTGCCACCATGAAACACTGGCACGGTATTCGCAAGGTGTCAAGTCAAGAACGCAACTACCCATCGTCAGGAGGACTAGAATGTTGACCGATCACCCGAAGCTGAAGGGCACCATGCCCAAGGCGTGGCATGAGGAAGTTTGGCGGGCGAATCCGTCCGGCGACCTCGACGCGGCTTCTCATGAGGTCGTGCCGAAGGCGAAGCTCGTGGTCGACGAGACTGACACCGTGCTGGGCACCGTGTCGAATCGACACACCATCGTCCAGAACCGGGAGTTGGTGTCGGCCCTGGAGGTTGCGGCGGATCGCTGCAACATCGACGTCGAACCGCTCGTAGGACGGTACCGCCGTGGCCGGGCAACCTACGAGTTCCACGTCCCGACCCTCGACATGCGCCCCTTCGGCGACCCGTCGAAGACCACGCCCCGGATCACGCTTGTGAACGATCACAGCGGGACGGGCGGGCTCAAGGTGCTGTCCGGATGGTACCGTCTGGTATGCACGAACGGGCTCACCATCGGGACCGTGCTGCACCAGAACACCGTCCGACACACGGGCGAGATCGACGTGCTCGGCTTCGTCCAGGCTGCGGTCGAGAAGATTCAAGACGAGTTCGAGGTCCAGGGCCTACTCGCCCGGAACCTGTGGGCGGAGCGGCACCATTTCGTCGGAGCCGAGAAGCCCCGTGAGGAGGCCGTGAAGCGCGTGAGCGACCCCGACAAGTACACGCCCACCCTGGTGGACCAGATCATCGCAGACACGTCGGCACGGTACGACAGCTACCTCCGCACGGCCATGCACGAGAACCGTCGAGAGATCGGCGATAACCTCTGGGCTCTGGCCCAGGCGGTGTCCCAGACCTCGACCCATCGGATGCCCGGGGCGAACGCGGACGCCTGGGCGACCCGTCAGCTCAACCGGATCCGCGAGCACGTCGGCCTGTAGGCTGGCACCCCGTTAGTCGCCAGATCTGACACATTCGGTGCGGGTCTGGCGGCTAACCCGTCATGAACGAGGAGATACGATGAATACCTACACGCGAGACGACATCAAGCAGGCGCTGCAGGCGGCCGGCTTGCCCAGCTACGTGCGGCACGCAGTGTACTCCAACCTGCCGGCCAAGGCGAAGGCGAAGCCCGACCTGCCGCCCAAGTTCGTCCAGCCGGGCAACGCCTGCGAGAACGTGTACCTGACGGACCTCAACGGCAACGTCCACGAGGGCCGCATGGTCGTGGCTGCCTGCTCCGACCACGCCGAGGCGAAGTTCCGCAAGCACATCACGTTCTGGCGTGCGAGTGCCCTGGCGAAGTACGGGTTGACCGGGTCCGCCGTGAAGGCCAAGTACGAGGACGTGCGGATCGACAACGCCCCGCTCGGAGGGGTGGAGTGATGGAGATCCGCACCGACTGGCTGATCTGCATCACCGTCGCGGAGGACCTGGACTCGTGCGAGCTTGCGTTCGTGGAGGTCGCAGACGAGGGGATCGAGGAACTCGACGAGATCGTGATCCGGACCGAAGGCAAACTCTCCCGGATGGTCGAGAAGGGCGGGCGCACATGCCCGTGCTTCTCCCGGAAGGGCATCAGCATGTTGCACGAGGCGCTGGGTGCGTACCTGGCTGCCGCGGAGCAGCGAGACGAGGAGGAGTGATGGAGCGCATCAAGGAGTGGTGGAAGCGGTTCACCGACCAGTTCGGCCCGGCTGTCCGCATCGTGAAGAGGCAGAACTTCAGGGGCGGCGACACTTGGTACGTCCAGCGTCGGTACGGATTCCTCGGCGGGTGGTACCCCAACGCTTGGCACCCGCATCCCATCCGCTCGGCAACGCAGGCGAAGGTCTGTGCGCACGAAGCGATGGACCGGATCAAGTGGGAGGAGCTGGCAAACAAGCACGAGGTGCAGTGGTACTCGGGGAGGATTCGTTGGTAAAGCGAAGCGATCTCCGGGACTACCTGATCTCGTTCGCAGTCCTGTTCGTGCTGGGGATCGCCGCTCTCGCAAGTGCTTTGCTGCCAACGTATGTGGCGATCGTTGCAGTCTGCAAGTTCTTGGCTGGTAGAGGTTAGTGTCCTGACGACACATCTCTATTGAGCCAATGGTTCAATCAGGACATAGAATACTAGTAGGTTATGTATATTAGTATTCTATGTACTCTAGGTATATTAACACCTAGTAACGCTAAGAGAACTAGTAATCTCTCTTAGTAAAGAGACTAGGTAGTAAGGATATCTCATGGCCCTTAACTGGGATCGGCTAACGCCGGCTATGAAGAAGGCTCTCCGGGATCCCAAGAATCGTGAACCGCTACGGTTCGACAGTATCCCGGGAGAGCGGTACGCAGACTACGAGGTGGACGAGCGCCAGCACGTCGACCGGAAGCAAGCTCGTGACCTCAGACAGAGGTTGACAGAGATCCCGGATCGTGGTACGATTAGTGGGTCGTACGATCTCCGGGCTATCGAGGAGGAGGACCCCGATGCGTAGCAAGATGCGATACATTCCGATCACGAAGGTGCTTCCCGGGCAGGAGTTCGTCCACTACGGGATCGCCTATGTCCGGGCGACGGAGCAGCAGGAGCGCAAGCATCCCAGTCGTGGGCTGGATCGGAACCCGAACCGGCCGCTGGTCTGATAATCGAGTTTAGTGCCCAGAAGCAGGG
>Ga0207419_1001540_pt1 | contig 16951 bp, 16 predicted proteins | sample ElkSloMetagenome_4_FD_184723 | JGI IMG/M metagenome (GOLD analysis project Ga0207419, IMG submission 184723) | Hot spring microbial communities from Elkhorn Slough, Monterey Bay, USA - MD2A (version 2) | ecosystem: Environmental > Aquatic > Marine > Intertidal zone > Estuary: Microbial mat ...
CAAACCGCATAGCAGAACGTGGAAGCACTTGCTACAACAACAGCTATACACAATGCCTTGGGTTTGGGCTGAAATGAAAGGTTCGGTTTTTTTACTAATTTTACGATTGAAAAAATAACGAAAGTGCTTATTTTCACGCCACTGTGTATAGCCAGACCGTTGTAGCCAATTTGAGAAAAACCTCGTCCATTAATAAATGAGATATGCTTTAAACAAAGAAGATAAAAAAATTGAAGTTAGCTTTTCTGGAGAATTAGCTAAATGCGGTATTTGTAATTCTAATGTTAAAGGTCGTAAAGGAGAACAAAGAATTAAACATTGGTACCATCACGAAAAAAAAACCATTGACTGTGATGATTGGTATGAACCAATTTCTGAATGGCATCTGAAATGGCAAAACATCTTCCCCAAAAAAAATAGAGAAGTAACGATTACAAACAATAAAGTTTCACATCGAGCCGATATTTTATTGAATAATGGACTTGTAATTGAAATTCAAAATTCGCCAATTAAATTTTCAGAAATCAAAAAGCGAGAATTATTTTATGGCAAAAGAAAATCTCATTTGGATTTTAAATGGTAATAATCTGACTAAAAATTCAATTCTTACCGAAGACGTATTTACATTTATCAAAAAGCTGACAATTTCTGTTCCAAAAACATTTGAATCAATAGAAAATTACAACTTCAAAGATGTGCTTAACGATATAATAGAAAACACAGAAATAGGTTATTTAAAATCTGACAAGAATCGTTTTAGAATTGAGAATGAAAACACTTTAGTTTTTGAACTTCTTGACGACAAAATTACTGATTTTCACTTAACAGAAGTTCAATACAAATACTTTATTGCTTGTGTTTACGAAAATTTATATGACCAAATTGGATTGGATGATTTTCGAAAAAAAATAGAGATTGATTACAGTTCAATCTTTGAAGAAATAAGAGAATTAAGACTGATAAAAAAGTATTGGAAAAAGTTTATTGACAAAATGGAATATCCTGTTTTTATCGATAACTTAAATGGATTAAAAGAGAATGAAATATTTTATTATCAAGAAAACAGAATAATAAATAAAAATAAATTTATAGATTATTATTTGAAATACGCTTAAAAAAACTGGCTACAACACCGTGTAAAATTCATTGCTAGTTATAGCCTACTTACGAAAGTCCTCGCGCACTCTCTATCTGTGATTTATTTGGTAAATTTAGTGCTTAAACACGCAACGAAATCATACACAAACACGTACAACATTAAAAAATAACATGAATAGATTAGTATTTTTAATTTTTTCAATGATTTTGATATCATGTGGTGGAATTAAAAGAAATATCGTCAAACCTGAAACTTATACAACCATAACACCTAAATTGAATGAAATTACAAACGCAGATATTGGAAACACATTAATTTATAGAGAAAATGGTCACAAGTATGACGCAATTGAAATCACAAAAGCATCAAACTTCACACTAAACGGTGTAGATAAAGTAATTGAAGAAGGTGAAATCTTTATCAATCAATTTAATACAAATGGATATAGTTTTTATGGCAATTCTTCTGACTTAGAATTTGGAATTGCAATTCCTAGAAGTGGTAAAAATCCACTGATCTACACCAACAGCGATGGTGATGGAATTTACACAACAGGAATTAATTACGATGGACTAAACTTAATAAGACCTAATGAGCTAATAGAATATTTCCAAACAGAAGTAAAAGATAAAAAGAGTGATTATTTTAAGCAAGAATTAATTTATAATGGACGTGTTGGTGTTGCCCTAAAATTCATTTATCGAGAATTTTTAAATGATTACGCTAGACCTGCATTTACGCAAGACTCGCAGTATGACCTTTCAGAAAGCAAAATTATTGGATTTCGTGGCATGCGGATTGAAATTATTAACGCTACGAACACAGAAATTGAATATAAGGTTTTAAACTATTTTGAATAATAGAAAACGTTGTACAACAAAGTGTATAATTAATTGCTAGGTTCTCGCCTACTTCCAAAAATCCTCGCGGATTTTCTATTCTGTTTTATTTGCTAAATTAGTTGCTGGAAAAAATCTTTTGAACGTCCAAAATATGAACCAAAAAAGGTCAACCTATTTCAGTATAATACATAATTTCAGAAACTGCTTTACCTATATTATTTGACGGATTTATCTCATGAATTACACCCTACTATTGAAGTGCAAGTTCAAATTAAAAAATTTGAGAGTACAATAGGCTGGAAATTACTTGACAACTCAAACTATTTCATAAAGAGTTAATTGAAAATTGGAAAGACCGAATTTGCAATCCCCTCCTTAATCGTTTCAAAAGTTTAAAACTCTATCCCCAAAAAAAGATTTTGTAAATTTCGAATCTAATTCAAATTACAGTTTAAATGGAAATTCTTGGAATTGATGTTGGTGGATCTGGCATGAAAGGCGGTATTGTTAATATAGAAGAAGGTCGAATGATAACGGAGCGCCATCGCATTGCTACCCCTAAGCACCGAGAACCGGAGGCTATGGCAGATGTTATAGCACAGATCGTAGAGCACTTTAATTATAAAGGAAAAGTAGGCTGCGGCTTTCCTACCATTATAAAGAATGGAATTTGCAAATCGCCTGGAAATTTGCACCCAAGTTGGATGGATATTAATGTAGAACGACTTTTTATGGAAAAAACAGGACTTCAATTCTCGGTGATCAATGATGCGGATATTGCAGGATATGCAGCGATGAATTACGGTGTTGGCAAGGGCACGGAAGGCCTTGTTATAATGATAACCATTGGCACCGGTCTTGGTAGTGGAGCTTTTTTTAACGGAAAGCTCATCCCCAATTTTGAACTAGGACAAATCCCCTATAAGAAGTATAAGAAAATAGAGCATTGGGCCGCTAATTCCGTTAGGGAGGAAAAAGGACTGTCCTATAAAAAATGGGGAAAGCGATTTAACAAATTTCTACAGCTTGTAGAGCTTATAGTTTCTCCAAACCTCATTTTACTTGGAGGCGGCACCTCAAAACATTTTGATGAATTTAAGGAATGTATTACTATTGAAACACCGGTACTACCCGCCAAGCTAGAAAACCATGCGGGTATTATTGGAGCTGCAGCTTCGGCAATTCACCATGTACCAACTTCCTGATGCGGCGCAAAATGAGTTAAACCATTTTGTTTCTCTTGCGCTCCACTTCGGTTAAATGCACCTTACGTAACCTTAAGTGGTTTGGGGTAACCTCAACGTACTCGTCTTTCTGGATGTATTCCAAAGCTTCCTCTAAAGAGAACTTTATAGCAGGCACGATTTTCGCTTTATCATCTGCTCCAGAACTACGCACATTACTCAACTTTTTAGTTTTGGTTACGTTAACGGTCATATCATCACCGCGGGAGTTTTCACCAATGACCTGACCCTCGTAAATATCTTCACCCGGATCAACGAAAAATTTGCCCCGATCTTGTAATTTATCAATAGAGTATGGGATGGCTTGCCCTTTTTCCATAGAGACTAAACTTCCGTTTTGACGTTCAGGGATACCACCTTTTAAGGGTTGATACTCCTTATAACGGTGCGCCATAATGGCTTCACCTGCAGTTGCCGTTAGTAATTGGTTTCTAAGACCAATGATGCCGCGGGACGGAATCAAAAATTCAATGACCATTCTATCTCCCTTGGCTTGCATACTTAACATCTCACCCTTACGCATGGTTACCATTTCAACAGCTTTACCAGAAACTTCCTCAGGCAAATCAATGGTCAATTCTTCAATGGGTTCACACTTTACACCATCAATATCCTTGATAATAACCTGTGGCTGCCCAATTTGCAATTCGTAACCCTCACGTCTCATGGTTTCAATTAAAACCGATAAGTGAAGTACCCCACGACCATAAACCATGAATTTATCAGCAGAATCGGTTTCCTCAACCCTAAGTGCCAAGTTCTTTTCAAGTTCCTTGGTCAAACGTTCCTTGATATGTCTTGAGGTTACAAATTTACCGTCCTTACCAAAAAATGGCGAGTCGTTAATGGTAAACAACATACTCATTGTAGGCTCATCTATTGCAATGGTTTTAAGACCTTCAGGACTTTCCCAATCTGCAACGGTATCACCAATTTCAAAACCTTCAAGGCCTACTATGGCACATATATCACCTGTTTGCACCTCTTCAACCTTCTTTCTACCAAGACCTTCAAAAACGTGAAGTTCCTTGATTTTAGATTTTACGATGCTCCCGTCACGTTTCACTAATGAAATATTTTGTCCGGCCTTAAGCTCTCCTCTAGTCAGCCTACCTATAGCAATACGACCGGTAAATGAAGAGAAATCCAAGGATGTAATCAACATTTGGGTAGAACCTTCCTCAATTTTCGGTGATGGTATGTGTTCAATCACCATGTCTAGAAGCGGCTCAATATTTTCGGTCTGGTCTTGCCAATCCTTACTCATCCAGTTGTGCTTTGCAGAGCCATAAACAGTTGGGAAATCCAATTGCCATTCTTCAGCACCAAGCTCAAACATCAAATCAAACACCTTTTCGTGCACCTCATCTGGCGTACAGTTTTCCTTATCAACCTTATTAATTACCACACATGGTTTTAATCCTAGATCAATAGCTTTTTGCAAAACAAAACGTGTTTGTGGCATTGGCCCCTCAAAAGCATCAACCAATAGCAATACACCATCAGCCATGTTCAATACACGCTCTACCTCTCCTCCAAAATCGGCGTGACCAGGGGTATCAATAATATTGATTTTCGTATCCTTATAAATTACAGACACATTTTTAGAAGTAATGGTAATGCCTCGCTCACGCTCCAAATCGTTATTATCCAATATCAAGTCGCCAGTATTCTCGTTCTCACGGAATAATTGGCAGTGATACATAATCTTATCGACAAGTGTGGTCTTGCCGTGGTCAACGTGGGCAATGATTGCAATGTTCTTAATAGTGTCCATAATAAGGCGCTGTTTTAAGCGCGCAAAGGTACATTAAAAATTCACTTGTTTGACATGGTTTTCAATTATTTGGGGATAGTTTGTTTTTAAAGAAAAAATGAGATATTAGAGGTTAGAAATTAGACAATGGATTAAGGATTGGAATTGAAGTGCAAAAGACGCAATAACTGGGAGGGAGGACTTTAGACAGTCAGCTGTATAGTGTAAACTGCGAACTCTGCATTGCAGACCGTAGAATGAAAACGAAGACTGCATACTTTAATACATTTAAATTCTTTTCTATAACATGAAGTAAACCCTTAACTTTGGATTTAAATTTGTAGAAGGATGCAACTTTCTGAAATACCAAAACTCAAACATACTAATAGTAATAATTTTTTCCTGCTTTGTGGCCCCTGTGCCATTGAAGGCGAGGAAATGGCGATGCGAATTGCAGAAAACATTGTTACTATTACTAACAAACTTAAAATACCTTACGTTTTTAAGGGCAGTTTTAAAAAAGCAAACCGAAGTCGTATTGATAGTTTTACAGGAATTGGCGACGAGAAAGCCTTGAAAATTCTTAAAAAGGTTTCAGATGAGTTTGACATCCCTACCATTACTGACATTCACAAAAACTCCGATGCCTCCATGGCTGCTCAATTTGTTGATGTACTGCAAATCCCTGCCTTTTTAGTCCGACAAACCGATTTGGTGGTTGCAGCTGCTGAAACCGGAAAGGTAGTCAATCTGAAAAAAGGCCAATTTATGAGTCCGGAAGCCATGAAACACGCTGCTCAAAAAGTTAGGGATACCGGTAATCAAAAAGTTTGGATTACAGATAGAGGAACCATGTTTGGCTACCAGGATATGATAGTTGATTTTCGCGGCATTCCTACCATGCGGAAGTATGCGCCCACGGTTTTAGACGTTACCCATTCCTTACAGCAACCTAATCAAAGTATTGGAGTTACGGGTGGAAGACCTGAGATGATTGAGACCATTGCTCGTGCGGGAGTAGTAAACCATGTTGACGGACTCTTTATAGAAACCCACTTCGACCCAGCCAATGCGAAGAGCGATGGCGCCAATATGTTGCACTTGGATAAATTAGAAAATTTATTGACTAATTTAGTGGCGATACGGGAAACGGTGAATGGTTTGAGATAATGAGTTTAGATTTTAGGTTTTAAAATCGTTAATTATTCTAATCTCTCTTTTCTATTATCTTTATAAAATCTTAATTTCCCAAGTACCCCTCAAAGACTTAATTTTAGATTCAAATTCACCACCGATAAATGGACATAAACTTTAGGGAAGCCACTCTCGAGGACCTTCCACAAATTACCGCCCTTTTTAGAGAGACCATTCGTGCCGTAAATAACAGGGATTATTCCGAAAAACAGATTGAAGCCTGGTCTAGTGCTGCGAACGACACCAAAAAATGGACTGATAGAATAAAGAAACTGTATTTCATAGTAGCCGAATTAAACGGTCAAATAGTGGGATTTTCCTATTTAAAACATGGAAATTATCTCGACGGTCTATTCGTCCATAAGGATTTTCAAAGACGGACTATTGCATCAAAGTTACTCAGGATTATGGAATCTAGAGTTTCCTTAAACGGCTTTGAAATTATTAAATCAGATATAAGCATTACGGCTTTACCATTTTTTGACTCACATTTTTACGAAGTTGAGAAAAAGCAGAAAAAATCATTCAAGGGGATGGTTTTTGAGAATTATATAGTTTACAAGGATTTGTAGGATTCTTTTTCAGGTCAATATTGGTTGTGCTGGGTACTTTCAATTTATGTTTTATTTCTTATTGTAGAAAAATAGCTTTTTAAAAGTTTCTACCTCTTTCAGTATATCAATAAAGATAGCGTCATTAATAGCATCTAGGGATTTATAGCGTAAAGACTTTACTACCTTTCGGTTTTCAGTCACTAAATAGTCGTCCCATTTTTTGGACAGATAGGCTGAATGCCAAAAACCAACATCCACATAATCTTTACTTTGATTTAAATAACAAATTGGCTTTTTCCCAATATAGTAACAGGGCAAATGCCATTTATACTCTAAATGTGCCTTGGGCAATGCATGCTCAATCAACATTTGCAAATGAAGCAGAATAGACCTGTAGGGCTCAGATTGATTTAGGATATAAGTTTCGGCTGGTTTCAATAGAAACGCTTTTGATTTAAATTTATTAAAAAGATTTTTTAAACCCTCTATTGATTAGAGCTCAATTTAATAATTATAAAAAATACGCTTTTAAAGGAAAATTTCTCTATTTTACTAACTGACTTTAAATCAATCAACATGAAAAAAATACTTAGCTTTTTCGTACTTACTCTATTATTATTCACATCCTGCGAAAACGACAAAAAAGAGGCATCCAATTCCTTAAAAATGGGAGCGGTAACATTTTCTGATGTAAAACCATCTGCTGGCGATTCTTTAGAAATTGATTACGAGCATGCCGATAAGACCAAGGCTTTTCTCGCCTATATGGTTGGATCAAATGTTTACAATGTAGATATAGACTTCTCCGAAAATGAGAAAAAAAGTAAAGTAAAAATACCAGATTCTGCACATGATATCGCTTTTGTCCCAAAAAATGATGATGAATTTGACCATAACGATGAGCAAGGCTATTTACTACCTCTGTATAATGAAGACGGCACTCAAGTGGCAGGCAGCGAATCGGCATTGGCGCTGTTCAGTGCAAGATATGGTCCACGCTATGGAATTAAAATTGAGGATAGCATAATTATTTCAAAAATGGCCAGAGATTTAAAAGAAAATCCACAGCTTGAAAAAGATTGGAAAAGCAATTACCTCAGCATGGCATACCGTGAAGATCCGGCAGGAAACAAAGTTTTGATTGAGGACTATTTGAGTGACTTAGCAAATAAAGAAAATAAAACTGAAGAGGATTTACAATCCATGCAAAACTTTTATAGAACCATAAACGAAAAGGAAAAATCAGACTCCATCAAGCTGGTTGCGATTGAAAAATTTCCAGAAGGTAAAGCTGCGGCTTCTGCCCTTTACATGGAATTCTTTGAAACAGAGGAAACAGACAAAAGAATAGCAATCCTTAGGGAGTACAATCAAACAGAGGGTAAAAATGAGCGTGTGAGCAACTATATGAATCAAATCATTGCCAATAGCTATTTCAAGGAAGGTGATATGGCCAATTTTGAGAAGTATTCTGATAGAATAAATAACAAGGAATCCCGAGCTTCCAGTTTTAATAATATCGCTTGGGATTTGGCTGAGCGTGGGGAAAATCTTGATAATGCAGCAACTATATCAAAGAAATCGGTTGAACTCATCGAAGAATTACAAGATAACCCAACTGACCAACCTGAATTTTATAGTAAAAGGCAATACCAAGAAAACTTAGACAGGTCATACAGTATGTACGCAGACACCTATGCGCTTATCCTCTTTAAACAAGGAAATGCAAAAGAGGCCGTAGCTTATCAGGAAAAAGCACATGACCCAAAGGGCAATGACGTAGAGGCCAATGCGAGATTTATTTCTTACCTAATGGCCGATGGACAATACGAAAAGGTCAATAAAAAAGCTAAGCAATTTATTGAAAGTGGAAATGGTAACCACGAAATAAAAGACGCTTTTAAAACTGCTTACATGGAATTAAATCCAGATAGTAATGATTTTGATAAAAAGCTGGCTAACCTAGAAGAAACCGCTTATAAAAATTACGTGGCAGAGATTAAGGATAAAATGATTGACGAAGACGCACCTCAATTTTCATTAAAGAATATGGCTGGTGAAGAGGTATCCTTAACTTCCTTAAAAGGAAAAACGGTTGTTCTAGACTTTTGGGCAACTTGGTGTGGCCCTTGCAAGGCTTCATTTCCTGGAATGCAGCAAGTCGTAACCAAGTATAAGGACAATAAAAGTGTAGAAATTCTATTTATTGACACTTTCGAAAGCGGTGAAAATAGGGAGCAGTTAGTAACGGATTTTATTAAAAAAAATAATTATGATTTTCACGTTCTCTACGATAACAAGGTTAAGGACTCAAACAATTTCGAGGTTGCAGATGCCTACGACGTAACTGGTATCCCTACTAAAGCGATTATTGGTCCCAACGGAAAAATGAGATTTAAGTTAGTTGGTTATAGTGGTTCTACTGAAAAACTGATCAAGGAAATGGAGATAATTATCGATATATTAAGTCCAACGGAAGTAAAGATTTAATCAGGTCAAAAGCATTAAAATTTGATATTTTAGGACTTCACCCAAATGAAATATTTTGGGTATAACAAACACTTTGCCTAAAAATGACATCTAAAGCTACCCTAAGGATAATAATTCAATATCCTCTAGGGTTACCCTGAAACTGGTTCCACAACAAAAAACCCATCATTTCCTTGAGATTGGTATAGCGGCATAAAAACATAAGCGTCCCGAGTACTTTTTATGGTTTCACCATTAAGGGTGGCGAGAATTTCCCCTTTCTTTATCGGCTGAAAGTTTTCAAATCCTGGCTTCATCACAAAGTCATCATTATCCTTAAGGCCAAAACGCCTCACAATCTCAAAGATTTTTTGAGTTGGGGTATCATTAATTGTTTTTAATGCAGCGGCTGGCACATTTGATAATTCATAAAAATTTAATGCGCAAACTTCTCTAAGGGCAATCCAAATACAACCCTCATGATAAACTTCGCTATCTTTATCATCGTGCTGTCCGGCTTCTACGGCAAAACCAGTCATACCTTGATGGCTAAAATAACCATCAATTGTACCCGTTACAATATCGGAGAAACCACGAATAATATGTATAGGAAATTGTTGTGCCCAAATATCGTTCTTACCAATATCCTGTACGGAAATATAAGGCAGACTCGACGATGAAGTGGTATGACAGTCTATAAAATAAATTTCGGAAAAACCCTCTTTACGGTAGTCATTAATGATATCAATAATTTCAAGCATCTCTTGTTGCTCGCTTGAGTTTTCATCGGGTTTTTCAAGATTTTCTGCGGTCCAGGTTCGGTTTAAATCTTCATCCAAATAACGCTTTGATTTCTCAAAGGCTTTTTCATTTGCAATAAGCCCTAAAAAGGTTCCATTAATTATTGGCTGAGATTTATTCAGTTCTTTAAATATGGTCTTTAAGGCTATAACCCCACTAGGCTCGTTACCATGAACTGCCGCTGTAATAACTAACAATGGTCCGTCTTTACCACTTGTATATGCCCCTAAAATTCTTTTATTTTTCATCTATCAATAATTCTGTATAATAAATCACACGCTACCCTCTCCTCCAAAAACTAATCCATGGTCGCAAGGTTTTTATTGGAGATATTAGTTTTATACAGTTTTTTGTATTCCACTTTTCTTTCAATGGCTTTAATAATGGTCTCGGTAAAATCTGGCAAACCTATCGCTTCGCAATATTCCAAACCGCCAGGACTAAGGACATTGATTTCAATTAGTTTGTCATCTACGATATCAAGACCTACAAAAAAGAGTCCGTCGTTGATAAGCTTAGGAGCAGCTATTTTAACAATACGCTCCATTGCTTTTGTATATTTCGCCTTTTTTGCTTTAGCACCCAAAGCGAGATTACTTCTAAATTCATTTTTGTCAGTATTGACTCGACGTATGACGGCTTTTTCCCCATTTTCTTCCAATACCCTTCCGTTCAGGAGAACCACGCGCACATCACCTTTGGAAACTTCAGGAAGAAATTCTTGTGCAATGACGTAGCCTTCCTCACTTATAGTCTCAAAAATTTGATTAATGTTATTTTTATCCTCATCGATGAGATATACGTTCTGACCACCAGATCCCTCTAAGGGTTTTAACACCATTTTTTTTCCTACTTCTTCCCAAAATTTCATCAAGTCATCCATATTTCGAGTTACAAGACTATCTGGTTTTATGCTGGACGGTAATTCTTCAAAATATAGTTTATCAATATAGGCATGTGACATGGCAAAAGCATCGTTGAGCACCAAAACCCCTTCTTGTTGTATCATTCTCGCAAAGGCAATTCCGCTATGTTCTGCCCATTGGCGATTATCTGCCTCCTCGGTTGGATTATTTCTTAAAAAAAGAACATCTAAATCCTTACTTGTTATAAGCTTTCGCTTTTGAGTATTTTCTTTTACCTGTGTCCAAAATTCTTCAGTAGAGGCGTATTCCAACTTCTTTTTTACTTTCATACAGCGCATGCTCATTGGTTCATCGTGATGAAAGACAAAATCGCCTACGCCCATAACATAAAGCGTGTGCCCGCGTTGATGAGCTTTTTTCATCAAAACCACTGAGGTTCCAACGGCTTCGGTAGCTAAATCACTTATTACAAAACATATTTTCATATTATATCATTTTAGAAAGAGCCAATCCCCTTTTAAGTTTATTTATTTTTTTAGTATAATTTTTATCTATCATATATCGGGGTTGTAATCTTGCTGGACGAACTAAACCTCTGCTAGTAAGATCTTCAATTACAGGTAAATGCTTTAAGGCAAACTTTCCTGCTAGCAGTGGCTGTAACTCGCCACCATCAACCAGATAATTCCTTAATTTCACCAAGCCTTTTAGATAAATAATATCCTTTAAAAAACCGCCACCTTGAAACATTCGTGACGTAATATTGAAAGCACGTTCTTTGGAGAAATCGTACTTGGAATAAAGTTTAAAAAACATTTCATGAAAATCTGCCCCGTCCAATAAGGCAGCTCCTGCCACTACACGCCCGGCTAATATCCTTAATCTATTGCCTGAAAGTCCACCGCAGAGATACTCACTCAAAACAGCAATTCCCTCCTGCAAGGCATCATAATTTGCCAAGCCAGAAGACAATTGGCTCAATGGCTGCTGCGCTCCATTGTAATACGTGAGGGCATGCGTACCTATTTCATGCTGAATAAGTGCCTTTGCACCCTTTTTTGTCATCTTGTAATCGCTGGGCAAATACAATTCACCTTTGCTTACCATCATCACATTAACATCTTCCCTTATGTGAACCCTACAACCAAAATTGGCATCCTGATCTTTGAAATAATCAAATTCCTCTTGCGCCATTTTACCGAATGCCTCACTGTTAATTTTTTCTTTTTTATCCTCTTTGTGATCTTCTGAAATGTTCTGTAAAATCAACTCTGCTTCTGCAAGCACATTTTTATCGAGACCTTTATATAACCTAACACTACTATGTAAAAAATTTTCTGAGCCACGTTCCTTGAGCATCGTAAGCTCATGATCTATCTCCTCACGTTTTTCATCAAAAAGATAGGATATGGAGGGGTCGTCTATTTCATCAATGCGAAGGTTGTAAAGTTCGCGTTTTAGAATATCTGGATCAACTGGTAGTAATCGATAGTGATACCGTTCTAGTTTTTTAAAATGAGAGTCAAAAAACTGATGTCTTAATGCTTGAATATTCACCGGTGCTACCAGTAATAAAAATTGGTAGCTATTTTCGATTTTTGTGAGCTGCTGGTCAATTTTAAAAACCTCTTCATGGATTTCACGTTTCCCAAGAGCATTATAATTAACTAACTTCGAAGTAGTTTGCACCCGTACAAACTCAAAGACCGCCTTTTGAATGGCGCGAATAAATTGATCTCGAAAATCCCTGAAATATACAGGAAACACATTACCATTTTTATCTCTGTAAACCGGCGGTACTTCAAGACCAATGAAAGTTGCACCAAAGCGCTTTAACTCTTCGATATTAAATAATGGTTGTTTATCTTGATGAGTTCTTTTTTTTGTTTGCTCAATTTGGGCCGTAAGCCTCATTCGGTACTGCCGGCTATCTATCTCTTCCAGATTGTCTTTTAGAACATCCAATGATACTGGAAGTTTATGCGAAGGTCCTTTTATTTTGAATACCGTAGCCCCCCTCTCTGTGCTACTGTAAATTTCCAGCATAACGAATGAGCCAAATTTATTGGACATTTTTTTCGTAAGTTCTACAATGAATTTTTTATAAAAGACAGAGTTGTTTTTACCGACTATAAGATAAGATGCGCCGCTCATAACCAGTCTTCGTGTAGCTTCATCATTTTGAACATCCCTATAGATAAGCAATGATGGCACGTCGTGCTCTAAATACAAATATCCTCCAAAAGGAAGAGAGATAACTGTTCTTTCATCCTCTTTTAAATCTGGAATCATAGCGGAAATATCTGATGCTTTTTCAAGTTTAGGCACTTTGGAACTCATGAATACTAGTTTTAAAACTGAATTTTTATATAGTGTAAATAAAAAGCTTACTTCGTTGGAGATTCATATTGGCATGAAAAATTATGATGATTTATTCAAATATTTGAAATTTCATTTTTTTGAAAACGAAAAATCATTAAAGTTGGAGAGAAGGCTAGAATATCCAAGATTATCAAATTTGGAAAAATAAGATAGAACCCTTTGGCTTATTCACTTTTTTCATTGCCCTAAATGTGAAATTTAATTCGCGAATCTGAATATTACCATTATACCCCACTCAACTCGTGCATTGCGGAGCTAATATTTAAAAATCATATACGCTAAATAATAGTAATGCAAACCCAATATATTGCTTTGCTTTGACATCTTAAAAGAGCCAATATTTCGCAAATAAATTACGTAAAGAATTAACAATTAATAAACATCGAAGGATTATCAAAGTAAATCTCCAGAGAGGCTACAGGAAAGCTCGTTTAAAAGGTGTTAAAAAGAATAAGAAAGAAGACCTCAAATATGAATAAAACTATTCCTTACCTTCCACATAATCCTGTAAATAATGAAATCTCTGGGTCAAGCTTCCCTTCTCGACGATTTTGGCCCGTTCTAAAACCCCATCGGCATCCCCATTAAAAAATGCAGGTAAAACGTGCTCCAAAAACATATCCCCAAAACCTTCGCTAGCATCCTTGGGCAGTTCACAGGGTAGATTGTCAACCGCCATTACCGTAATTGCATTTTTGGCATCAAAAGCCACTTCAGATTCTAAAATTGGGTCGTAACCGTAAAAAGGATCGGCAATGGTAGATGGCCTTATGGTACTGGCAACCGGCCCATCAATATCACAAGAAATATCTGCTACTAAATTAATTCTAAAGTTTGGAGACTTTGCCTGTTCCCGAGTAAAAAGAAAAGGTGCACCATCACCGTAAAAATGGCCGGCAATAAACATATCGCTCTGCTCCGCGTAAGGCATAAAATTACTTTCGTAAGGTGAAGGATCCTTATAAAACTCGAACCTATTGCCCACCTTTCCATCTTTACGCTTATTGTATTCCATAACATCAACCATGCAATAAACAGGTTCAGTAAATTCGTTAGTTAAGTAAATGGCATCACTAACTTGCTTTATTCCCAAGTAGTCGAGAATCTCCTGAGCACCAAGTGCAACTTTACCGGTTCCAGAAAGCAGAATTTTAATATTGGGAATTTCAATTTTATCCAATTCACCTTTAACCTCAATTAAATCGGCCAGGGTTTTAACTTTTGGAAGGGTAAATAGATTATCCCTTAGACCAAAGGCCCGAAACCCATTGTAAGCCCCAACCAAACCCGCGTATCTTCCAAAACCAATTAGTCGCGCTCCATTCTCCCGAACGATAGTCTCGTGGTCGTAAAGCGTGATATTTTTGTTGAGAATCGCTCTTAACAAATCCCGATTATAGGGCTGCTTTTTGATTGTGTGTGAAAAAAAGAAATAGGTTTTATTAGAAATTAAAGCATCGATTGGAACCTCTTTCACCCCTATCATGACGTCAGCTTCGGTAACATCATCTGAAACCAGAAAACCGGCACTTTCATAAGCTTTATCGTTGAAAATGCGAATGTCTGATGATTCCACTATGAATTTTGCTTTTGGGTATTGAAGTTGGGCCTCGGCCAATTTTTCTGGCGAGAATACAACCCGACGGTCTGGTGGATTTTTACGTTCTCTAATGATTGCGAATATCATGGATTGGGATTTAATAAATTACCTTTAAGCAAGTAAATACCGCCCACGAAAATAACCTGATTTGTATTGTTTACAAAACTTTGGATATGGAACTTAGCTTTTAGTCTGCACGCTCTACTTCACTTTCGCTTTTCAATACGTGGTCTCCATCATCTTGTTTGATATAAAGTGCCTTATTTCCTTCTTCGCCATTACGGGTCACCTCACTTCCCTTAATGGTTTTAGTCACTTTTTCGGTATATGTTTCCTTGACCTCGCCAGTTGCGGTACCGTTACCCCAGTTCCATTTTACTTTTGTTCCTTCCTGTATCATTTGTTTATTATTTGTTTTTCTATTTAAAATTTCTTTTTTTAAAAACCAAATTCACTCGTTGTAAAGCTAGCGGAAATTACTGACATATTTTCTTAAGTTCTTTGTAAAAGAGTCTTGGTATAGCTTTTGCGACAGTATTTTTTGTATTTTCGCACGCCTTAATGTGGGGACTTTACTGCGACATTAAAAGGGCTGAAAATCATTACTTATAATTTTATGGGGTCGACTGGTTTTGACAGCGAGACTCATTGAATGGTAAGCACGTCGTGTAATGACTTTGAGACACGTAAAAGGCTAGGTCAACTTTTTAAACGGCGAGAATAACTACGCTTTAGCTGCGTAATCTGAATTACAGTAAGATTGTGCTAGTTCCTACGAGGTAGGAAGGCTAAATGTCCCCAGAAAGCCCTGGTCAGTGGCGTTCTTATTCGGGGCATCGTAAAAATTGACTAAGGTATGGTAGTGCTTCGATGCCATGCCGAGATTTAGAAGCTAAGTTGTAGGTAGGTTGTCTTTTGCCAGCCTGCAATCTAAAAAACAAGAAAAGACTAAACGTGTAGAAAGCTATTTAATAGCTCGTTTGGACGAGGGTTCGAATCCCTCCGACTCCACTACTTAACTACTTAAACCCCCTAAATATGGGGGTTTTTTATTTTAGTTGATATTATGGTTGATAATTCTATAAACTTATCTATATTTATCATGTTAAATAATTGGAATGTAAATGGTCTGAATGGCCATAAAAAAAGAGAGCCTTTTGGGCTCTCTTGCATTTGATAGAGTTCTTCGTGAATATTTAATGACAAAATCGAATATCAGCTATACGACAAAATATAGATGTAGCAATCGAATTTCCATTCCCCATTTACTTGATCGTGCTGTTCCTTTACCTCAACCTCATATTTATCTAGTCCGTGGTGATTAGCTATTATATCCAGTTCTGATTCTGTAAGTTCTTCATAAACCGGCATTACCTTAACTTGTTTCTGGTCCGCATCGTGGAAGCCATAAAACCTATCTTGGTTAGCTGTAGCTGATTCGACTTTTTGCTGTACTTCTGTGTTTGCATTTGATAATGACATAATGAGAGTTTTTAATGGATTAATCAAGTACAAATATAATGTACTAATATTTATTAATACAAATAAATTGTACTTTTTTTGTATGTTTGGTTTATGAAAACAGAATTATTAAAGGAAAAAGCCTTTTACCGAGAATTGTTGCGTTTAATAGATAAAGATTTAAAATCTAAAGATTTAAAGCCTATCTCTCTCTTGGATGTTGATTATATTATTAGTAGAACCCAATACTATAATATGAAGAAAATTGCGGATGGGCATTTAGATATCTCAAGATTATCTCATGCCAGGCTTAAAAGCCTATGTGACCATCTGAATATTGAAATTAAGGATGTACAATATTGGATAACCATTAATGATGATAATTGATGGAACAGAAAAAACTATTAAAACGATTAGAAGAAATTGAGGCTAATGCACAACGTCTGATTGAAGATGTTACTGCACTAAGGGAGGAGCTGTCTGGTGGTTCGGACAGCTCTATTTTAAAGACTTCACTATCTAAAAAGATGAAGAGCCAGATTGTAAACCGACGCAGAAAAACTCAATTAAGAAATGACTCAAATTAAGACCTATACTCAATCTTACATTGATTTTGTCCAAGAATCAGCAATGCTACATTTTTTATCAATCTACTTCGAAAAGTCCCACCATCCGGACAGTGA
>Ga0207419_1001541_pt1 | contig 16951 bp, 17 predicted proteins | sample ElkSloMetagenome_4_FD_184723 | JGI IMG/M metagenome (GOLD analysis project Ga0207419, IMG submission 184723) | Hot spring microbial communities from Elkhorn Slough, Monterey Bay, USA - MD2A (version 2) | ecosystem: Environmental > Aquatic > Marine > Intertidal zone > Estuary: Microbial mat ...
TAAGTAATCTAGCCCATCAACTATTAAATAGGCCAGCCTGTGCCTTTCAGAGGAACCACAAGACGGGCACAAACAATCGAACCGAGCTTTGTTAGAAGCCCCCCCTTTTGCAAACTGGTAGCCTTGCCAACCACAAATAGGACATTCGCGCCCATTGCTAAACCTATCGTTTATGTGGTAAATAGCTCTTTTCGCTTTTCTTTTTACTTTGTCAATCATTGGATCACTAGTTTTATACTACTTGAGAAATTTTCTTATTTACCTCTTCTACCACTGCTTGCCACATTTGCTGGTTCTTTTCAGAAATGACCTCATTTTTGGAGGCCAACTCCTGCCTTATTTGCTTATTGGTTTGCTCATCTTGTAATTTGGCAGCCTTTTCTAAGATTGCCGTTTTTTCAGGTTTGTCAAATGCATAGCCGGCCTGCCCGTATTCTTCAAACAACATTTGGTACTTATGTGACCAGCCCATTGCCAAAGACGGTACATTGCAGGATAGTGCCGAAGCCAAAGAATGAAATCGAGAACCTATCAGAAATTTACCTTTGGCAATAAGTTTTTTGATTGACAAGGGGTCTTGCACTTCTATTAATTGACAGTAGTCAGAAGCTACTCTTTCGTGTAGTGCTTTGGCCAATTTGCCATCTCCACTGGTGGAGTCGTGTACCAAAAGTTTTACAAGGGTATCTGTATTGCCCACCTGCTTAACGATTTGCTCCAGCAAGTCTAAATAGTGGTCTTGCCAAGAAGCATCGCCTTTATCGAGCATCCTTTCATTAGGTACTATACAGCAATAATTTTCTGTGGTATTTCCATTAAGGTTACCATCATTAAAACTAAGGGTAATGTCAGGTGCCTGCTTAATTTTTTCAGAATGTTCTCCTGCTATTTCTGTTAAGTGTGCTCTTGATACCTTATCTCGCGCAAATATTAAATCGGCCCTTGCGATTACTTTTGCCATTTCCGAACGCATTCCATCTTTTTCAAAAGGTCCAAAAGCCTGAGGTAGACAGATGTAGGTTACCTCTTTCGGCATTACTTCGCTGAGTACGTAATTGAGGTTCTTTACAGGATTGATTCCCCACAAATCCCCGTAGGCAAAACCGGCAATATCAATTACGACATCTATATCTTCTAGGGCCACATCTCCCTTAGGAAAACCTTTATATACATTGACCAAAGGCGCCAATTGCAGATACCTTTTCAATTGCTTATGCTCATAACCAACGTGTACTAAGGGTTTCTTAAGCAGTTTTATGTCTTCTTTGGCAAGTTCTGCGGGCAAGGGCAGGTAGTTACTCATCACGATTTCACAATCTTCTATTAAAGAGCGCAGCTTACGTATTACGGTAACTACCATAAGGTAAGCGCCTTTATTATGAAACTGACCTCCAATAATCAATACCTTCATTTTATTTATGTTTAATTACTTTAAAATAGCATTTACTTTTACCACCTCTTCAGGTATTCTTTTTTGTGAGAAAGGAACCTTACCTTTAGCATCTGCATAGCCTAACCCAATCATCATAATCACAAACTCGTGCTTTTTTAAGTTGAGTACCTTGCGTATGTTCTTTTCACGATCAGGCAAATTGGGCCAATTAATGCAAACACTGGCCAAACCTAAGGTTTCTAGCGCATATAAAAATGACATGGCCGAAAGAGAGGCATCAATTATAGGTGCATTAATGTCGCGTTCGTCGAAATAGCCGTTGTAGTTGCCTACCAAAACCACCACTGAGGGAATATCATAACCTGCAACACCCCCCGGAATCTGCGATAGCTTTTTTACAATCTCAGGTTGATTGTAGAAGTAATAATGGAATGATTGCCTGTTGCAAGCACTCGGAGCATACTTGGCCACTTCATAGGCTTTTTTTACTACTTCTTCAGTTACTTGTTTGTCTTTGTAATGTCGTACGCTTCTTCTACGCAAAGAGAGCTGCATCAATTGCTCATAAGTTATATCTGAGAAAGGCCGTTCTTCTTCAGCATAAGGTATTTCGTTTTTAGGAAAGCCATTGTTACGAACAGTACCTTCAAATGTGGCAAAGGCCTTGGAAATGGTTTTTGTGTGGTTTACTTTACTAAAATATTCGTTCAGCACCGCTTTGCCCCAACCCAAGCTACCGTAGTCAAACTCATTGTTTTTCTGACCCTCAACCAAATAATGAATGGTCTCGCCTATGTAATCTTCTGCGAAAACCGGTTTTAAGGTAGCATAAGACAATCCCTTTTCTAAGCGGTGAATGTTACGCCTAAAATTATAGAGGTTGTACTTTTCACCTCTGTTCTTTTTGGTACCATTGTAAAGCGCCTTGATTTTAAACCGTAGTTTAATATATGTTTGGAAGAGCCAATACACATACCCTAAACCAATAAGCCTAAAGAATAATCTTGTTGCCTTATCCGCTAAATCGAGCAGTCTAAAAAAAATACGCGAAAAAAATTTAATGTTCATTAGGTTGCTTCTTAATGCACTTGCTGCTTAGTTAAAAAAATGTGCTATTATCTAATGCTTTTATCGCAAAAAAAAATTCCTCATTGCACTAGTTGTTATAATTCTCTCACCTATTCCTCTTAAAAACAAAAAATGAAGTAAATACAAGTTCCAAAAACGTAAATGTTCTTTTATCAAAGGCTGCAAACAACAATACAGCGCAAAAAAGAGAAATAATACTTGCATATGCCGCTCCCTCCCCTCCAAATTTTGGTATTAATAAAAAATTTAAGGCAATATTTACAACCATACCAAAAGAATGCCTCACAATAGAGAACCGAGTCAGTTTTTCAACAATGAGCCATCTACTTAACACGGTTGCTGTAAACGAAAGTATGAGCGACCATATGTGGATCCTGATTATAGATACTGCACTTATATAATCGGCTCCAAAAGAATAGTACACAATCTCGTGTGCAAATATATAAATACCTGCCCCTAATACACTCGCTATCAAAAGCATGAAAAGTATTAGTTTACGCATTTTGGCGTGGTACAATTCCTTACTTTGGCTTTTACTCTCTACAATGGTAGGAAAAAAAGTACCTATTAATACGCCCGGCAAGAAAGAAAACAGTTCTGATATCTTTACAGCTACAGCATAAAATCCCCCTTCGGTTTCATTGAGTAATTCTACGATCATCACCTGATCCACTTTCATGTACAGCATGGCACCTGCAGAAGAAATGACCATAGGCCAAGCTTCTCTCATCATCTCTTTTGCATAAGTCTTATTAAAATGCCACTTTATCAAGGAGTATCCCTGCTTTGAGTAAAAGTAAACCAAACCAATTACTGCCAAAGCTTCTTCGGCAAGCAATATAAACCCGAGAGCCAACAAGGGCCACTCAAGTAAAATGAACAATACCAAGAGTAAAGAGCGGATTACATAAGCTATATTTCTTGCAAAAACCCTGAATTTTGATTTTACTATGGCCTCAAAATACAGCTCAATCACTGTAAAAGGATTGAACATGACTTTAAATCCTATGAGTATACTTAGCACTATCTTATCGGTAAGTCCTTTATTATCAATAAGTAAATACAGCAGTAAGCATGCATAACCAAAAATAGCTGCACCAAATCTTATAAAAAATGCACTACCCATTAATGCAGTGTGCGCTTGCTTTTTCTCCACCAAAAATTTTATGGCCACACCGTGTAAACCTGCTACTGCAATGGCCGCTAAAATCGAAGAATTGGCCGTAGCATAATTATAAATGCCAAAATTGGCAGGGCCTATTTCCCTAGCCAACCAAATGGTAATAAAATAGCCACCGATCAACCTAAAGGCATAGTCTAGAAAAAGCCAGAAAATATTGCTTAGGTATTTGGGTGAAATTGAAAAAAGTGGCATAGGTTTCTTAAAGCAAAGCCCGCTAAGAACAAATTTAAAAAGTCTACACTATTGAGCTTAAAAAATAAATGGCAAAACTAATGGATTCAATTACATTGATGAGGTATTTTTTTTAGTTTTTACTACATCAAAAATCAAGAACATAATAAGTGCTAGGCAAAAAAAAATCTTGAAAAACACTCATTTTCAGAATAAATTTTGCTTATTTCAACCAAAAGCTATTATTTGACCGTATATTTTATTTTTTTGCAACACTTTTTCAACTAAACATTACTCCATGATTTCGGGCGATATATATTACATTATTGAGGCGGTAGTAATTCTGATCATAATACTGGCCCAATTGGGCGCTTTTTTCAGCAATAATTCTACCATAGGTAAAGTGAAAAAAATCTTCCCCGCTGCCCATAAGTTAGGCTTTGAGTTTACCAATGAGCACAAAACCGAGGGAAGCGGTACAGATGAGGATACCGCTGTTGTAGAAGCCAATAAAATTGCTTTGCTAAAAAAAGACAACAGTTTTAGCGAGACCTTTAATGAAATAGTCGAGTCTACCAATAACTACCTGATACGCAATAAAGGAGCGGCAGATATCGATGACTTGCAGGACCTTGCCGAGCGCAAATCCAAATCTATGGAAGACACCATAGATACCACCATTGCTTTTCCACTCTATTTAGGGCTTTTGGGTACTTTTACCGGGGTAATCATCGGTTTGATCAAAATCGCAGTGGTTGGCGTAAGCGACCCTGCCATACAATCTTTTATAGGTGGGGTATTGATTGGTATGATTGCTTCGGCATTCGGCCTATTATTGACTGTGCGTAGCAACCACTTGTACAAAAACGCCAAAAAACGCAGGGACAACGACCTTTTCGAGTATCTTAATTTTGTGCGTATGCACTTAGTATCGCGCTCATACAAAGCGCTGCCTACAGATATGAGAAAGGTGCAATACCAATTAGGGGCTTTTACAGAGGAATTTACCTCATATCAAAATAATTTGAGCGCTTCTTTGGGCAATACGCTAAAGCGATTTGAAGAACTGCAAGAGGTAATGGAAGGCATCAAAGGTTTAGAACCTGGCTTAAAACACATTGCCCAAAGCATTCGAGATAACAATGACTTGGTGGTAAAACAGGCCGAAACCATTGGGAACATCACACAACGTACCGCCGGCATGACCCGCGAAATAGACGAGCATTTGGTAAAAGTAGATGGCAAAATACAGCAATGGGCCGGTTCAGATAACGGCACCGCAGACATTTACCAAGAAACCAAGGATGTAAACAAAGGCATTTTAAACAAACTGGAAGAAGCCGAAACTTCTAACAAGCAGCTATTGGCGCAAATCAGTAATATGTATGCTTTTTTACAAAAATCACTAGACAGCGCTGAAAGCAACGAAGGCAGTTTTCTCAATTCTTTCTCGTTTAGGTTGTTCACTTTTTTGGGTACAATCTTATTTATCTTGGGCATTACAGTGGCCATTTGGTACATCAGTAATGATATTTTGCCGCTGTATTTTTAAATCTGCTTAGTACTTGTGCATACCAATGTGTTCATGATTTACAAAGTAAAGTACATTCTTAATAGATATAATAAAAGTTTTTTAGATGAATCTGTATCCGCTTAATTGAGTGTTTTGCTTATAAACAAATACTCAAATCAACAAATAAACAGCACATTTAAATAGATATACATCCTTGAACACAATTGTATTTTTTATAGCCAATAGCAATGAGCTAAATACTGAAATCTACTTATGAAAAATAGTTCAAAAAATATATTCTGGGCGAGTTATGCCGATTTAATGACTGCCCTTTTCATCATTACACTTACGCTTTTTATTCTGAGCTATAAACTTTTTAAAGACAAAGAAGCTGGCTTAGAGGCTTTGCAGGCAGAACTGATGCTGCGCAGCGATCAAATTGCCGAACAGGAAAAAGAACTAGAGCGCATTAGCAGTTACCTAATCTCTGAGAAAAACCTCGCAGATTCTTTGGTAAAACAATTAGAAAATGAGCGCGGCAGGCTGTTGGTCATGGAAGAAGAGTTTAGAAAACTCAAAGAAATCGAGGAGGCCATTTCCAAACTAGACTCTCGCTATTTTGCTTATCAGCCCCAATTTAAGCGCCACGTACTCAAATCAGACGTGCAATTCTCCACGGGTTCTGCCATTATTCGGCAAGAGTACCACGGCATGTTGGAGAATGCTGGTAAGGCACTCAAAAGCCTCATGGACAGTCTCAATAGCGAACTCAACATAAAGTACTTGTTGGTAATTGAAGGTAGTGCCTCTATGGACGATTACACGAGAAATTACGAACTAAGCTACGAAAGAGCCCTGCAACTTAAAAAACTCTGGAACCGCCAAGGCATCGAGTTTGATCAGGATAAAATCCAAGTAATTATCTCAGGCAGTGGCACAGGAGGTATTGGCCGAGTTGAAGGCAACGAGCGCCTAAACCAACGCTTTTTGATATACATCATTCCTAAAGTTGGTACCATAGATACTGTAGATTGGGAAAAGCTAGACGAAATCAGTTCTGAGCTCAATCCCGATTCAGAAATGAACGAGCCTAATTGAGTATTATATAATAATCCATGGCTTGTAGGTTGTTGTTTAGATTAATTCTCCAACACTTTGCATTAGCTGACCATCCTTAGCTATTTTTGCCAATGTTAGAAACGATTAGCTATGCAGCAGGTCATTAAATATTTTAATAAATTCAAGGGAATACAACCTACCCTTTTAAAAAGCCTATTACTGAGCTTTTTGGTTGGTGTAGTTCTTTTTTCTTGTGGTGTAGAACTACAATTATACGAGTGGGAAAATATGGACTTGCGATTGTTAGACCGCTCAAATAGAGATACACTCAATGCAGAGAGCAATATCAATGCAGAAAATTTCTCCATCTTGGTTTCTTTAAACCCAGAAAACTCTATTACCGTGCGCTCTAGTGATTGGGTTAATGCCTCTGAGGGTTTTCAAGCCAACGATGCTATTACCAATATAGAAATTACGAGCAATAAGGACTACAACGACGAGTTTGCGAGCGGTACCTTACTCAACGATGTTTTTAGGGCCGTTAACATTGAAGAAGAAGGCGAAGGAAAAACTCTAGATAAATTTATTGATGAATTTGGTAAGCAATCTAATGCTATTAGAGAAGGCTTCGAATTGGTACCTTCGCTCGGGAACGATGGCAACCCCAGAGATTCTTTGCGTACATTTACCATTAGGCTTACATTAAGAGAAGCCGGTACTTTTATACAAACCACCGCTCCCATAAAATTGACAACTAATTGAAATTCTCTCAAGATAATTCGCCAATATTTATTCATTAACCACTAATATTTAGCTATGGAAACTAAAGAGATATACCAACTACCCGCAGGCGTATCGGGCTTTTTTGAAGAGAACGTAGAGACCCCCAAACGCACCGATGTAAACCAATTTCGCAAATGCTGCGAAAACTTGGCCGAGAATTCAGACTACCAAATGATTGACTTTTTCAATTTTAACAGCATGCCGACCAAAAGCTATCATTTAGCTTCTTTTAAGCATAAAACTGGTGGATATATCCTCATCTTTTGCAATCGGTACTTTCCATTGGTAGCCTTTAGCCAAGTAGCCGACGGAAAAACAGTGGAACAAGTAGATCTAATGCTACCAGAAAATGAATTTTTTGACGATGACCTGCTGGACCAGTATTTTAAAAATGATTTTGAAGTATTGAGTAGTGCTTACTTAGGCATTACGGTAGATGCAGATAATATTGAAGATGCCAAAGCCGTAAAGCAGCTTACCTTTTATGAGTTTGCAGAGTTTTCTTTCTGGAAGCCCCAAGTTCTGGCAGATATTGTTTTTAATAATTGGGGGTGATTTTTTTTAATGATAAATTGTGAATTAGGTTGGATGAAATAACCTGCGTTACATTTTACCAACTCTAAAAGAGTAAGGTGCATTCTCTATTTTATATTTCTCGAATCCGAAATCAAAAAATTGTAAGGCGAGCCAAGGTGCTCTTAGTTTACCTACTTCAGTTTCACCAAACTTTACTGTAACATTCAAGGACTTTAACCTACCCTTCGAGGTAAATTTTGATTTACTGTAATCAAGAATTATATCTTCTTTCTGCAAAGCGACAGAAAACTCATTAAAAGCCTTTTTTTCCATTGCTTTATTAACCAACAAACAGATTTTTTCTTGATTGATAAAAAGTCCTGGCTTTCGTTTCTTCATAAGACGATTTGTTGTGATAAAAAAATATCTCTAATAAATAGGTAGCTTCTCAAGCTATAAGATTACAACTTTGATTAAAAATTTGGTAGCGAATTAAAAAGTATTGTAACATTCTATAATAAGAAAACCCGTGGATTTCGGCCTAAGTTTATCTGTTGTTCTTTTTGGTTTATATCATACACAAATACTCAAATCAACAAATAAGCAAATCGCTTTTTCGAAAACATACTTTCTTAAATACTTCTAAATACCTATATCCCCAAAGCCTTTAAACTTTCATAAACTACCCTCATAGGCATCCCCACCACATTGTAGTAAGAGCCTACAATTTTTTCTATCCCAATCATGCCAATCCATTCTTGTATGCCGTAAGCACCTGCTTTGTCAAAAGGTTGATAATTGTCTATGTAAAAATCAATTTCCGCCTCGCTCAAATTTTTAAAATGCACTTCGGTTTCTTCTTGTACCGTTTGCATTTTGCCTTGGTACAACAAACAAGCTGCTGAAATAACCACATGTTTTCTGCCTGAAATGGCTTCTAACATGGCTTTGGCCTCTTCACTACTTGCTGCTTTTTCTAAAAGTCGATCATCTAGCAAAACCGTTGTGTCAGCTGTAACTACCAAAGCATCTTCAAATTCAGGCTGCTTAAAGGCACTTGCTTTCTTCTCAGCCAAAAAAGCCGCTATTTGGTGCTTAGGACAATCCGTGGGATAATTTTCCTCAACTGATTTTACTATGATTTCAAAGTCCTTTACCAAGTGGGCAAAAAGCTCTTTTCTTCTCGGCGATTGAGAGCCTAATATTATACGCATAATTTTCTATTTTACTCAATCGCAAAAAAACAAAAGAAAAAGGGCGATGCAAGGGCATTTGTGTAGAATCAATCTGTCCTGAGCGTTTTTACCGGGTTAAGCATGGCTGATTTTATGGCTTGGTAACTAACTGTAGACACCGCTATAAAAATAGAAAAGAAAATAGCGCCTAAGTAAACCAGCAAGCCAATTTGAGTTTTGTAAACAAAGTTGCTCATTAAAAGATCTACCAAACCATAGCCTATAAAAGAACCAATTACTGTGGCAATAAGCACCAGTATTGCATACTCAGAAACCAGCAACTGCCACAAGTTCATTACAGAAGCGCCCAAGGCTTTCCTAATACCTATTTCCTTAGTGCGTCTTTCTGCCGAGAATGCTGCCAAACCGAACAAGCCCAAGCAAGCCACTATAATAGACAGGGTAGTAAATCCCATCATCAGCTTGTTCAAATCGAAAAGAAATTTATACTGTTCTTCAATCTCATCGCCATTGAGCTGAACATCAAAAGGCCAGCCGTCATCAAACTTTTTCCAAGTGGTTTTTACGGCATCAATACCGGCCTGCCTATTTGTACTTGAAATACTGACCACATTGAACCCGAAAACCTCTTCCCTAGTAGCCCTAATACCCAAAGGCTCAATAGCTTGGGCCAAAGAAGCCGTATGGTAGTCTTTTACTACACCAATTACCGTGTGCTTGCCTCCGCCTCCATCTACCAAGTCTATGTACTTGCCTATGGCGTCGGCTGCTGTCCAACCAAAGTTTTTAACCGCCGTTTCGTTGATAACTATGGCGGCAGTATCGCTTTTTATCTCTTTAGAAGGTAGCCTGCCCTGCAAAAGTTGCAGACCCATAACCTGCGCGTAACTATCCGAAGCCGTGATCATATTGATGCCCTTGCGCGCTTGTGGATCCATACCTTCGTGCACTACTGTGTTATAAGTCCAAGAAGAAACCCCCGCAATATGGTTTACATACGGATTTCTTTCAAGTTCTTTAAAGAAAGCCTTGTAAGATTCTGGCTGCTCCATCATTTTATCTGATGAGCGCAAACTCACTAAGTTTTTATAATCATAACCCAAATCTTTATTGATCATAAAGTTGAGTTGCTTACCAAGTGCGATAATGCCCACCAACAAAAAAGTAACTACCGCAAATTGCAAAACAACGAGTCCTTTACGGATCATTACCCCACCCGGCGATTTAATACCTGCATTTTTAAGTGCTTTTACAGGGTTAAAAGAAGAAAGGTACAGTGCCGGGTAACTTCCTGCGAGAAAGCCCACCACCAAGCCAATAAGAACAAGTGTAGGTATGGTCTTAAAATTATCAAAGTAAGTGATGTTAAAATCTCTATTGAGTAGCGCATTAAAATAGGGTAAGAAAAGCTCTGCAAGAATGACCCCTACCAACACAGAAATAAACGAATAAATCACCGCTTCGCCAATAAACTGAATTACTAAAGACTGACGATAAGCGCCCATAGATTTTCTAACCCCAACTTCTTTAGCCCTTTTTACCGAACGAGCCGTAGCCAAGTTGGTAAAGTTAATGGCCGCCAAAAACAGAATAAGTATACCAACTACAAAAACAATATACACCATGGTCACATCAGAGTTGGTTTCTAACTCAAAATATAAGCGCGAATTGAGGTGTATATCTTTGATTGGAATTACCGGCAAGTAAGCACCTTTGGCATACTGTGGCTCAAAATGGCGGTGCACAAAATCTTCTAAGCGCCCATCGATAATGGCTTGTGCCTTTTCCTTATCAGGTATTAAAAGATAAGTGTACACCATGGGATTATTGAAATTGTCTTCCTCTTCTTTTAAAAAGCTATCTAAGGCAGCTATGGGCAAAAGGTACTTAAAATGGAAGTGCGATTGATCCGGATATTTCTCTACGATGCCCGAAATGATAAATTCGGTTTCGCCAAGTTGTTGGATCGAAATGGTCTTACCTAGTGGATCTTGCTCTCCAAATAGTCTTTGGGCAGTTTCATGGGTAATGTAGACTTGGTTTTTGGTAGAAGCAAAGGCTTTTTTAGCGGCCTCCTTGTTTCCCTTAATAAAATCGATATCAAAAACCTCAAAAAATGCTTGATCAATAAATAAAAAGCCTTCCTCCTCTACTCGGTTTTCGCCAACCGTAACCCTGCCTCCGTTGCCCATAAAAAAACTGGTAGCCTGGGTAATTTCAGGATAATCGCTCAAAAGTGCATCTTTGATCGGGATAGAGATGCGGGCCGTAGTGCCACCATCATTAAATTTTTGATGCACCCTGTAAATGCTTTCCGACTTACTTTGGAAAGTATCAAAACTTGTTTCGTACTTGACAAAAATAAAGCTGAGAAAAAATAAGGCAATACCTATGGAAAGTCCGAGGATATTTAAGACAGAATACCATTTGTAGCGGATGATATTTCTCCAAGCGATGGTGAGGTAGTTCAAGAACATAACATTTTATCAATGGTTTTCAATATAAATATAGCCATTTGGAGTATGCCAACTATGAATCTTTACACTAATGGATTAAGTTTGCTTTGAGCGCCATGACAAGATTTTACAATTGCAGCTTTAAGTGGGCTTCGTATTAAAAATTTAGCCAAAAGACATTTATAAAAAATAGCCATACATTACAAACTAGCCCAAATTCTATTTAAACCTTTACTTTTAGAACAAAATTATCGGCTCAAAAATTAAAAGATTTGGAAACAATTTTATGGCAATCCTATCTTGTTTAGTAGACGCAATTCTTGACCATAACTTTTAACCCTATGAAAACAGTAGAACTGAACATATTAGCTTTCGGCATCGCCAAAGATATTATAGGAAAACAAACATTTACATTGGACGTGCCAGAGACCAGCAGCGTAGAGCAATTGAAATCTAAACTTTACAGCGATTTTCCAGAGCTTCAAAAACTAAAGTCGCTTTCTATCGCCGTTAACAACGAATATGTGGCGCCAAGCGAAAAATTGAAAGCCTCAGACGAAATCGCTTTAATTCCGCCGGTAAGCGGGGGGGGATGTTAATTGTTAATTGTTAATTGTTAATTGTTAATTGTTAATTGTTAATTGTTAATTGTTAATTGTTTTAAAAAATGATTATTACTCTATCAATCGTATTTGACATTTAGTGATAAGAATTTACCATTTACCATTTAGTATAAGGAAATAACTCAATAAAACATATTTACCAAAATCAACTATGAAAATATACACCAAAACAGGAGACAAAGGGAGTACATCTTTACTTGGAGGCAGTAGGGTTTCTAAAGCCAACATCAGAATTGAAACCTACGGTACCGTAGATGAACTGAACAGTTTTATCGGCTTGCTAAGAGATTTTTCTTCAGAAGACACTGGCAGAAAACAACTGCTCATTGCCATACAAGAAAGGCTGTTTACCATTGGCAGCGCCTTGGCCGCAGAACCGGGCAAGTCTTTTAGCATTCCCGATTTAAGAGATTCTGACATACAATTGCTCGAAGACGAAATGGACAAAATGGACGAAGTGCTACCTCCGTTAAAGAATTTTGTGCTGCCCGGCGGCCACCAAGCGGTATCTTACTGCCATTTGGCTAGAACAGTTTGCAGAAGAGCAGAACGCAGGTGCATTGAGTTGGCCGAGCACGAAGAAGTGAGCGAGTTGGTCATTAAATACCTTAACCGCCTATCAGACTTTCTATTTATGCTAGCCAGGAAAATATCCCAAGAAACAGGGGCAGAAGAAATACCTTGGAAACCCAGAAATTAAGATTTATTCTAAATAACATTTATTGTGGATTTTATGCTATGTTATTTTTATAATTGCACTATGAAAAGATTATTTATACATATTTCAGTATTGATGAGCACAGCTCTAGATGCAAGATTGCATAAATATAAACCTGATTTCAGATAGCATTTATAGAATTAATGATATATGAACCCGGGTTAAACACTCGGGTTTTTTATTTTAATCAAACTTTTAACTAAAAAAAGAGAAATGCGCTTAGAGAAAAACAAGATGGAAGAAGCCATTAAATCTGACAAACTTGGCATAAGCCGATTTGGCATACACCAAAAAGATGTTTGGCTTTTTCTATACCCAGTAGCCCAGTTCCCGGGGTAAAAGCGCTGCTAAAACCATAAAGCAGCAAACCCCGGGCAGTAAAAAGTCCGGGGTTTGTTATGTCTAAACCAAAAATTTTAAGACTCAGGCAAACCCGGTAAGTATTCCGGTCTCTAGCTCATACTAGAGTTTCCCGCGCATTTGTGATGCTTTAATCAACACAAACAGCCTGAGCAATGAAAACATTATTACTTTTCATATTGACCCTGCTCCCATTGCAAGCAGCTATGGCAGAAAGCACTACTATAAAAGTCGCTCATTTGTCTGTTACTGGCATGTTCTTGACTGCTTTGGCCTTGGGTATGCTCGTTTGGTTGTTTAAAACCCCAGAAAAGAGAAAAGAAGCAACAAAAACTGACAGTACCCAAAAGGTATTGGCAGAGCAATTGGCAGAATTACCCACAGTTTCTCAAAATGTACAAACAGAGGTAAAGCTTCTTGACACTAACGAGCAAGCAGATACCTTTGTAATCATAGCCAAGGTAAACAAAGAAAAAAAGCCGAAGAGAAAAGCAAACAAGTTGCCTGTAAGCACCCTTTTGGTTTTATTACTCATGGCTTCTTTGTTTTTTGCCTTTGTACTTGCTCAATGATGCAATATTCCTGGCCCGTGAGTAAACTCATGGGCCTAGGTTTTAGGTTAAATCATTTAAACCCAATATTTTTACATACATGAAAAAAATTAAAATATTTATTGGCATTACTACTTTCTTGTTGGCCTACAATTTTTCGTATTCACAAAAGAGTGAAGATATATGGACCACACTTTCTGATATCGACTGGTACCAAAAATACAGTAAGGTCTACAATACACAGATTGGGTTTCCAAAATTCAGCGAAAAAACTAAGGCCTTGGATGGTAAGGAAATCAGCCTTAAAGGTTATGTTTTGCCCATGGATACCGAAGATGGTTCCATCATCATCTCAGCCCTGCCTTATGCTTCTTGCTTCTTTTGTGGTGGCGCCGGAATAGAAACCGTAATGGCTGTTTTTTTAGAAGACCAACGCAAGTTCGAACTAGATGAACAAGTCACATTTAGAGGCAATTTACAATTAAACGATGGAGAAACCGGCCTAATTTATAATTTAAAAGAAGCCGAAGAGATTGTAGAAGAATAATCATGATTGAAATAAAAAGTCTTTCAGCCACTTACGACAATAAGAAATACCTTAACTTCCCGGATTGGCAACTTACCCAAGGTGACTTTTGTCTAATGCTGGGGCCATCTGGCAGCGGCAAATCTACCCTTTTGCACATACTCTCGGGCATAATGCAGCCCAACAAAGGCCATGTTACCATTGCTGAAACGGACATCTTTAAACTGTCTCAGGTAAAACGCGATAAATTTAGAGGCAAAAATATAGGATTGATTTTTCAGAAGCCTCATCTCATAGATTCGCTTAGCGTAAGAGACAATATGTTTATGGCGCAATATTTTGCCGGGGAAAAAACCGATTTAAGCAGAGTAAAAACGGTGTTAGCCGAGGTAAATATTGCAGACAAGTTAAACTCTAAAACCTATGAGCTAAGCCAAGGCGAAGCACAGAGAGTGAGTATTGCAAGGGCCATGCTCAACAAACCCAAAGTAATTTTGGCAGATGAACCTACCTCTAGCCTAGACGATGACAACTGCGAAGCAGTTTATCAAATTTTAGCGGAACAAGCCAAGAAAAACGGAGCTTCCTTATTGATTTCTACCCATGACCAAAGACTCAAGAACCACATTCCTAACCATCTAACTTTATAAAATAAATGAAAATAGCTGCCGTAGTTTTCGACATGGACGGACTCTTGATAGACTCTGAACCCATTTGGCGCAGTGCTGAGATACGGTCCTTTGGCAAGGTGGGCTTACATCTTACCCCTGAGATTTGCAAACAAACCATGGGTTTGCGTATTGATGAAGTTGTAGAGCATTGGTATGCCAAACACCCTTGGGAGGGAGAGGGAGCTTCTAAAGAAGAGGTTTACCAAGATATTTTGGAGGAGTTTATCAAAGACTTAGCTGATGCCGAAGCCATGCTGGGTGTAAAAGAAGTTTTGGAGTTTTTTAAAAATAAAAGCCTACCCATTGGTTTAGCATCTTCATCACCCATGATACTAATTGAAAACATTGTTAAAAAGCTCGGTATTAAAGAATACTTTTCCGTTTTGCGAAGTGCAGAAGACGAGCCTTTGGGCAAGCCCCACCCCGCAGTATATATCAAAGCCGCACAAGACTTAGGCGTTGCCCCAGGCCAATGCATCGCTTTTGAAGATTCTTTTACGGGCATGATCTCTGCCCTTGCCGCCCGCATGAAAACCATTGTCGTACCCGAAGAAGAAAACTACGATTTACCTAAATTCAGCGCTGCCCATGTTAAACTCAAATCTTTACTTGAGTTTAATGACTCCATTTTTGAAAAACTTTCAAGCTGATCTTGAGGCTTTTAAATAGTCAAACTTATAAAGTGTATGTCTATTTAAGCCTTTCGATGCTATATTTCAAAATAAAACCTTGTAGGTTTAGTAAATGTATAGCTAGAATTAATAGCTAACTATCTAACTTTTTGATACCCCTATCACTTTTAAAAATGAAACTATATCAAATAACAACCTGCCTTAAGCTCATCTTTCTATCGCTGATTTTTTTCGCTTGCCAAAAACAAGAATCAGCAGACATCATCATTAAAAACGGACAAGTTTATGATGGCAGTGGTTCGGAATCTCAAAAGACCAACATTGCTATTAGAGCCGATCAAATCATAAAAATCGGAAATACCGATAACTACAAGGCAGCTAAAGTTATAGATGCACAAGGCATGGCAGTAGCCCCAGGTTTTATAGATTTACACACCCACCTAGACCCTATAGAAAAATTGCCGAGCTGCGAAAGCCATATCAGACAAGGCGTAACCACCGCATTGGGCGCACCCGATGGTAGAGGTTATTGGCCTTTTAAAGCGTATCTAGACAAATTGGATAGCATCGGTGTAGGCATGAACGTAGGTTATCTGTATGGCCACAATAGAATTAGAAGAAACATTATGGGGCTAGAGAACAGAAAACCAACCTCAGATGAATTGGAAGCAATGAAAGCGCAAATGGCTACTGCCATGCAAGAAGGCGCTTTTGGAATTTCAACTGGATTAAAATACCTGCCCGGTACTTTTTCTGAGGTTGAAGAAGTAATAGAAATCTCTAAAGTGGCCGCTCAGTATGGAGGGATTTATACTTCACACTTAAGAGAAGAGGGCCTGGGTTTGATAAAAGGCGTCGCAGAAGCCATTGATATAAGTCGGGAAGCGGATATGTTAGTGATTTTAACCCACCACAAAGTAGTGGGTAAACCTATGTGGGGCAAAAGCAAGCAAACCTTAGCCATGGTAGACTCTGCCAGAAAAGCCGGTTTAAATGTAATGATAGACCAATATCCTTATGATGCTAGCTACACGGGCATTTCCATTCTGATACCAAGTTGGGCAAGGGCCGGCGGCCAAGATGAGTTTAAGCAAAGACTTGAAAACCCCGCGCTTAGGGACAGCATTAAAAATGGTATCATCTTCAACATTAAAAATGACCGAGGAGGTGATGATTTAGACAGAGTTCAGTTTGCTCGAGTGAGTTGGATGCCTGAACTAGAGGGAAAAACATTAAAATATTGGGCTGAGCAAAAAGGAATGGAGCCTAGCATAGAAAATGGTGCTGAATTAGTTATAGAAGCTCAAGTTAATGGAGGTGCCTCTTGTATTTTCCACGCTATGGAAGAAGAGGATGTAGTCAGAATCATGCAGCATCCTCAAACCATGATAGCCTCAGATGGCCGCTTGGTTGCGCCGGGCATGGGCCATCCTCACCCACGTTGGTATGGTACTTTCCCAAGAGTATTGGGGCATTTTGCTAGAGAAAAAGGCGTACTTACCCTGGCAGAG
>Ga0207419_1001543_pt1 | contig 16935 bp, 14 predicted proteins | sample ElkSloMetagenome_4_FD_184723 | JGI IMG/M metagenome (GOLD analysis project Ga0207419, IMG submission 184723) | Hot spring microbial communities from Elkhorn Slough, Monterey Bay, USA - MD2A (version 2) | ecosystem: Environmental > Aquatic > Marine > Intertidal zone > Estuary: Microbial mat ...
CGGGTTCGAGCGTTCCGAGCCGATCGGCCTCGTCGGCCTGACCGAACCGGAAACGGTGCGCCATTACACGCGCCTCAGCCGCCAGAATTACGGCATCGACCTCGGCTTCTTCCCGCTGGGTTCGTGCACGATGAAGCACAATCCGCGCCTCAATGAAAAGGTCGCGCGCTTGCCCGGTTTCGCCGACATCCACCCGCTCGCCCCGCAATCCACCGTGCAGGGCGCGCTGCAGGTCATCCACGAGCTGAGCGAATGGCTTTCCAAGCTCACCGGAATGCCCGGCGTCGCGATGAGCCCCAAGGCGGGTGCGCATGGCGAATTGTGCGGCATCCTCGCGATCCGCGCGGCGCATGAGGCGCGAGGCGACGCGCGCGAGGTCGTGCTCGTCCCCGAAAGCGCGCACGGCACCAATCCTGCCACCGCCGCCTTTGCCGGCTACCGGGTCGAGGACATTCCCGCGACCGCCGAAGGCCGTGTCGACCTCGCCAAGATCAAGGAGCGGCTCGGCAAGGGCGGGGAAGGGGGCAGTGACGTCGCCGCGGTGATGATCACCAATCCGAACACCTGCGGCCTGTTCGAAAAGGATTTCCGCGAAATCGCCGATGCGGTCCACGCTGCGGGCGGATATGTCTATTGCGACGGGGCGAACTTCAACGCCATCGTCGGCCGGGTGCGCCCGGGCGACCTCGGCGTCGATGCGATGCACATCAACCTGCACAAGACCTTCTCCACCCCGCATGGCGGCGGCGGGCCGGGCTCTGGTCCGGTCGTCTTTTCCGAAGCGCTCGCGCCCTATGCGCCGCTCCCCTTCGTCAAGAAGGACGGCGAGAACTATTACCTCGTCGAGGAGGAAAACCGCGAGGAACGCGGGCCCAGCTTCGGCCGGATGACGGCGTTCCACGGCCAGATGGGCATGTTTACCCGCGCGCTCACCTACATGCTAAGCCATGGCGCGGACGGGCTGAAACAGGTGGCCGAGGATGCGGTGCTGAACGCCAATTACATCCTGCGTTCGATGGAGGACATCCTCCACGCACCCTTTGCGGGCAGCGGCCCGTGCATGCACGAGGCGCTGTTCGGCGACCGCGATTTCGGCGGCGACCTGTCCACGCTCGATCTTGCCAAGGGGCTGATCGACGAGGGCTTCCACCCGATGACGGTCTATTTCCCGCTGGTGGTCCACGGCGCGATGCTGGTCGAGCCGACCGAGACCGAGAGCAAGGCGAACATCGACCAGTTCATCGCCGCGCTGCGCAGCCTCGTCGAGCGCGCCAAGGCGGGCGACGAGACGCTGAAGCACGCGCCCTATTACGCGCCCCGCCGCAGGCTCGATGAAACGGCGGCGGCAAGAAAGCCCAAGCTCGCCTGGAGCGAAGACGAAGCGTGACCCGTCAGGGGCGGGGCCGCGCGTCGTCCGGTTCCGCCCCCGACCCCGATCCTCGGGCAGCCGCATCCCCGGGTCCGTCGCTGCCTTCATCCGCCGTTTCGCCGACAAGGATGCGGATTTCGCGCAGGTTGAGGATCGCGACGTAGAAGCCGATCACGGCAAGGCTGCTCGCCCCCAGCACGGCGAAGGCTGCACCCTTGGCCCCGTTCCAGTCGATCGCGACATCGAGCAGGACAAGCGACAGCACGGTCGGGACCGCGCGCACGAGAAAGGCCGTGCCCGCGCGCCCGGCCGAGACCAGCAGCGATTCAAGGCTCGCCCCGACCAGTTCGACAGCGCCCGCTATGCTGAGGATCACCATCGCCCAGTAGAACGCGCTGAAATCCTCCTCCGCGATCGTCGCAAGCGCCCAGCGCCCGCCGAGCAGCGCGGTCACGACCGCGATCACGCCCGCGATCACCGCGATGTTCGCCATGCGCCGGGCTATTTCCAGCGCGTTCTCCTCGTCATGGACGAGTTCGGGCAGGATCGCCTTGGAAATCGTCTGGGCGAGCGTAACCAGCGCCTGTCCCAATTGCGCCGCGACCCTGAAACCGCCCGCCAGAGCCGCCCCGCCGAAGGTCCCGACCAACAGGATGATCACCTGCTTGCCCGCGATATTCAGCGTGCCCGACATGTTGGTCGACCACACGAACCGCCACGCATCGGGATGGCGCGCCGGGATCCGGGTGAGGCTGAGCGCCGAAAGATCGATCGGTTCATCGCGCGCGGCGACGATCCACAGCGCGATGGCGACAGCGACTTCGGCCGCAGCCCAGGCGAGGATGAATCCCAGGACGTCGGGCATCAGGAACCATGCCAGCACCGCGCCGCCCGCCCGGATGGCGGGCTGCACCGCCTCGGCAGCGGTCGCGCTCGCATAGCGGAAACGCAGCCGCAAAAGACCCGTCGGCGTGGTGCGGATCGCGGCCACCGAGACGACGCAGTAACCGAAAGCAACCCACAGGAGGTCCTCCGGCAGCGGCAGCCAGAGCGGCGCGGTGTAGACGAGGATCGCGGCGACCACCGTCCCCATCACCACCGAAAGCAGGTCGAGCGCGATAGCAAAGCCGGTCGCCTCTGCCGCCTTGGTGTGGTCCATCACCGGCTCGCCATCGCCGTTGCGCCCGTTCGCCCCCCAGCGCACGATGAACTGCCAGGTCTGGAAATTGGCGAGGCCCGTCACCGTCTGGCCCAGCGCGACGATGATCGCGAAATGGCCGAAGCTTTCGATCCCCAGCGCATTGGTGGCGAGATAGATGTAGACGAGGCTCATCGCGGCGTTGAAACCGCGTCCGCCCAGAAGCCAGCCGATATTGGCGAAGAGGCGCTTCATCGCATCCTGATCACGGCGCGCGCACGGCTCACGCCGCGGGTTTGCCCCCGCTCCGATCACCCGTGCGATCACCCTCGCGGCGCTTCAGGATCTTCTCGGTCACGTTGAGCGTGCGATCGTTGTCCACGTCGATGGCATAGTGCCCGTCGGACAGCACGACCGGCACCAGCTTGAACCCGAACCGGCGCGAAATCTGGGCGAACAGCTTTTCCTTCGAGCCCCAGCCGAGCCGGAACCGGATGAGGTTCATCAGCCCGAACGCCTTGATGATGCGGCCGGGATATTTCACGAACTGCCCGCCTTCGCGCATGATCTCGGCAGCGGCGAGCGCCTGGCGGCTGCCGATCCAGTACATGTTGCAGTTGGAATAGCCGCCGTCGGAAAATTCGTAGAACCGCTTCTGCCCGATCGGGTCGGCTTCCTGCACCGCCTCGCGCGTGGCGAGCCCCGCGGCGCCCTGTGCGTCCTCGGCGAGGCATTTCCCGATGAATTCCGAATAGCCCTCCGGCGTGACGAGGCAATTGTCGGCAGTGGTGATGAGGAGCGGGAAATCGACGCCTTCCGCCCCCGAAAGCACGCTGTCGACGATGTTGAACCGGCCTTCGGCGAAGGCGAGCCGGCCTTCCTCTACCAGCCCCGCGATGAGCGGGATCGACGCGATCTCGTCCTTGTCATGCGCGACGATGCGGATCGCGGCCACCTGCGGGCAGGCGGCGACCTGCGCCACGACGCGTTCGATCATCGGCACGCCGTTGACCGGCACGACCGCCTTTTGCGCAACGCCCGCCGCTTCGGCCAGAGGGTCGAGCGCGCCCGAACGCTTGCCCGCCATGACGAGCGCAGTGACGGGCTGGGTGACTTCATGGTTAGCTGCCATTTCGTCGCGCGCCTTAGACCGGGTGCGCGCGCAAGCCAAGCAAGACAGGTGCATCCTTGTGCAACTTCGTGTCGCGGTGCAGGCTTGGCCGATGAAAATCGTCCTTTCCCGCAAGGGCTTCGACACGAGCGCTGGCGGCGGGCCGTCGCCGATCGTGGAGGGGCGACCCGTCAGCCTGCCGATCCCGGCGGGGGACCGGGAACGCCGGACGAGCGCGACGACCTATGGCGACCTTGGCCTGGGCGACCATGCTGCACGGGCGAGCCGGGGGCGGATCGGGGCGGAGGACCTGTGCCACCACGACCCGATGTTCACCGATGAAGGGGAGTGCCTGTTCGGCCAGTGCGGCGCGGCGCAGACCCATCTCGAACGGCAGGGCGTGGGTGTGGGTGACGTGTTCGTGTTCTTCGGCCTGTTCGCGCAATCGGGGGGAGATCCGCATCACCGCATCTTCGGCTATCTGAAGGTAGGCGAAGTGATCCCGCTGTCAGGCGGCGCTCCGGCGGAATTCGTCGATCGCGGCCACCCCCATGCGCTAGCAATGCATGCGAGGAACGATTGCATCTGGCGCGGGGAGGGGCGCGTGGCGGGGCGGGCGAGCGAGGCTCTGCGCCTGACCGTGCCGGGCGGCCCGCCAAGCCTGTGGCGGCGTCCGGACTGGCTGCGGCGGGGCGAGCTCACCTATCATGACCGGGCCGATCGCTGGATCAGGGGCGGGCGGCTGCGCTCCGTTTCGCGCGGGCAGGAATTCGTTGCCGATGCGGGCCGACGCAAGGCCCCGCGCGAATGGCTCGAAGCCGTGATCGCCGAGATCACAGCGTCCTGATGATCCCTGAGAAATCGAGCCCGCCATGTTCGTCGGCGAAGGCTTCGTAGATCGCCTTGGCGTGGCTGCCCATTTCGGTTTTCGCGCCCGCTTTCTCCGCCGCCTCGATCGCGAGCCGCAGGTCCTTGACCATCAGCGCGGCGGCGAATCCGGGGGCATAGTCGCGGTCCGCCGGGCTTTCCGGGCCGACGCCGGGGACGGGGCAATAGGAGGTCATCGACCAGCACTGGCCCGACGAGACGCTGGAAATGTCGTAGAAGGTCTGCGCATCGAGGCCGAGCTTTTCGGCCATGGCGAAGGCTTCCGCCGTGCCGATCATCTGGATCGCGAGCAGCATGTTGTTGCAGATCTTCGCCGCCTGCCCGTTGCCGGCATCGCCGGCATGGATCACCGCCTTGCCCATCGCGGCAAGGATCGGCTCGGCGCGCTTGAACGCCTTTTCGCTCCCGCCGACCATGAAGGTGAGCGTGCCCGCATTGGCCGCGGCGATCCCGCCAGACACTGGCGCGTCGACCATGTCGTAATTGTGCGCCTCGGTCACCTCGATCACCTCGCGCGCGGTTTCGACATCGATGGTGGAACAATCGAGCATCACCGCGCCTTCGGGCGCGTGGCCGATGACATCGTCCCAATAGACCTGTTTCACGATTTGCCCATTGGGCAGCATGGTGACGACCGCCTCCGCGGAGGCGCAGGCTTCCTTGGCCGTGTCGAAGGTCGAGCACCCCGCGTCCCTGGCGGCGGCGAGCGCCGTATCGCTGAGGTCGAAGGCGCGCACGTCGTGGCCCGCCTTGACGAGGTTCGCGGCCATCCCGCCGCCCATGTTGCCGAGGCCGATGAAGGCGATTTTCATGTTTTCTCTCTCCCCGAAGCGGTTCTTACCGCCCCTTCCAGTTGCCCTCGCGCTTTTCGATGAAGGCCGCCATGCCTTCCGCCTTGTCCTCGGATGCGGTGAGGATCTGGAAGATGCGGCGTTCGACGATCAGCCCCTGATCGAGCGTCATCTCGAAGGCGGAATTCACCATCTCCTTGTTCGCGATCGTCGCCATCGGCGGCATCGAGGCGATGGCGGCGGCGGTTTTCATCGTTTCGGCGATGAGGTCGTCATGCGGCACGACCTTGGCGACGAGGTTCGCGCGCTCGGCCTCTTCCGCGCCCATCATCCGGCCCGTCAGGCACATTTCCATGCTCTTCGACTTGCCGATCGCGCGGGTCAGCCGCTGCGATCCGCCCATGCCCGGCGCGACGCCCAGCTTGATTTCGGGCTGACCGAACTTCGCGTTTTCGGAAGCGATGATGAAGTCCGCCATCATCGCCAGTTCGCACCCGCCGCCCAGCGCAAAGCCGTTCACGGCCGCGATCCATGGCTTGCGGGTCTTCTTCACGATCTCGGATGTCCACGGCGAGAAGAAATCGTCGAGGTAGAAATCGGCCGCCGCCTTGTCGTGCATTTCCTTGATGTCGGCGCCCGCGGCAAAAGCCTTGTCGCCCGACCCGGTCAGCACCGCGCAAAGCTGCGTCTCATCGGCCTGGTAGTCGGCGAAGGCCTCGATCAGTTCGGCCAGCACCTGCGTGTTGAGTGCATTCAATGCCTTGGGCCGGTCGAGCGTCATCAGGGTGACGCCGGCATTGCCGGCAGCGTTCTTCTCGACGGTGATCGTCTCGTAGCTCATAGGGGTTTCCATTCCTCTTCAGGCGGGAGGGGGGCGAAGATCGCGTCGAGCAATTCCTCGCTCACGCCCTCGGGGGTTGCGGGGTCCCATTTGGGATCGTTGGTCTTGTCCACGATCACCGCGCGCACGCCTTCGGCGAAATCGGGGCGCAGCAGGACGCGGCTCGCGATGCGGTATTCCATCGCCATGTTGTCCGCGAAATCGGTGAGTTCATTGGAATGGGCGATCTGGCGCAGCGCGACCTTGCAGGTCTGCGGGCTTTTCGTGCCGAGCGTGTCGCGCTCCTTCGCTGCCCAGTCATCGCCCGCTTCCACCGCCTTGTCGAGGCTGGCGAGAATGTCCTCGTAAGCATCCGAGGCGAAATGCTTGGCGATCTTGTCGGCGTTCGCCTTGATCCGTGCTTCTGGCGGCGTGCCGGTCGGTTCGGACAGGATGCCTGCGATCCGGTCGGGATGCTGGGCGATGCGCGCCTTGATATCCTCCAGCATGGAATGTTCGACGTAATGCGTCGCGATGCCGGTCCACAGGCACTCCGACCCGTCGAGCCGCGCGCCGGTCAGCGCGAGGAACTGGCCGATCCGCCCGCCGATGCGCGCGAGATACCAGCCGCCGCCGACATCGGGGAACAGGCCGATGCCGCTTTCGGGCATGGCGAAGCGGGTGTTCTCGGTCGCCACGCGGAATTTCGCGGGCTGCGAGATGCCCACGCCGCCGCCCATCGTGATGCCGTCCATGAAGGCGACGATGGGCTTCGCGTAGGTGAACATCTGGTGGTTCAATTGGTATTCGTCATGGAAGAACCTGCGTCCCGAAACGCCGCCGTCGTTCAGCGCGGAATTGCGCAGCATGGCGATGTCGCCGCCCGCGCAGAAACCGCGCCCTTCATTGTGATCGAGGATCACCGCCTCGACCTCCTCGTCATTCTCCCATTCACTGAGCGCCGCGCTCATCGCGTGGCACATTTCCAGCGTCAGTGCGTGGATCGCCTTCGGGCGATTGAGCGAGATATGGCCGATGCGGCCGTGTTTGCGGGTGAGAACGTCGGTGGTCATTCGGTTATCCTGCCGAAGATTGAAGAGGGACCCGTGGTGGAAGCAGTTTCCACGCGACGAGCCAATAGGTCATTGCGCCAGTCAGCGACGATACGATCATCGTGCCAGCCAGTTCGAAATTGATGTCGCGATAGGGGATTTCGGTGAAGGCTGCCGTCAGCAAAAGGCCAAGCAAGAGGCCAGCAACGCCGTAAACGGTCCAGTGGCGCCAGCACTTCCATTCGTTGAGCACGATCGTCGGCACCGCCACGGGAAGGGCATAGATCGCGGCGACCGAGCCGAAGAACGCGACCATTATCAGGAATTCGGAAGCCTGCGCTCCATCCGACACGCCTTGCGTGATGGAGAACAGGACGATCAATGCCAGAACCGCGCCGATCACGGCGCAGCCATAGGCCGTAACGACGGCGAGCAGTCTCCCGGGCCAATTCACTGCCGCAGCAGGTCCCGCCCGACGACCATCCGCATGATCTGGTTCGTCCCTTCGAGGATCGAATGGACGCGCAAATCGCGCCAGAACCGCTCCACCGGATAGTCCTGCAAATAGCCGTAGCCGCCGTGGAGTTGCAGCGCGCGGTCGACGATGGCCGAGCCGCTGTCGGTCGCAAGCCGTTTCGCCATGGCAGAAAAGCGGGTCTTGTCCGGCGCGTTGTCGGTGACTTTCGCCGCCGCGAGATAGAGCAGGGCGCGCGCCGCTTCGAGGTCGGTCGCCATGTCGGCAAGCGTGAACTGGGTGTTCTGGAACTCGGCCACGGCCTGCCCGAACTGGGTGCGTTCCTTGGTGTAGCGGATCGCCTCGTCGAGGCAGCGCTGCGCCCCGCCGAGCGAACACGCCCCGATGTTGAGGCGCCCGCCATCGAGCCCCTGCATCGCGATGCGGAAACCCTCGCCCTCGCCGCCGACGACGTTTTCCGCCGGAACGCGCACGTCCTCTAGGATGAGCTGCGCGGTCGGCTGCGAATGCCAGCCCAGTTTCTTCTCGGGCGCGCCGAAGCTGACGCCGGGCATGTCCTTCTCGATCACCATGCAGGTGATGCCCTTCGGCCCGTCCTCCCCGGTGCGGACCATGGCGACGTAGATTTCATTCTCGCCCGCGCCGGAAATGAACTGCTTGGTGCCGTTGAGGACATAGTCGTCGCCGTCACGCTTCGCCGTGGTCCTGAGCGCGGCGGCGTCGGAGCCGGACGAAGGCTCGGTCAGGCAATAGCTGGAGATATGCTCCATCGTGATGAGCTTAGGCAGGTACTTGTCCTTGACGCCTTGCGATCCGAAGCGGTCGATCATCCACGCGGCCATGTTGTGGATCGAGATGAACGCGGAAGTGGAGGGGCAGCCATAGGCCATCGCCTCCATGATGAGCGCAGCCTCCAATCGCCCGAGGCCGATCCCGCCCGATTCTTCCGACACGTATATCGCGCCGAAGCCGAGCTCGGCGCTTTGCGTGATTACGTCGCGCGGGAAGATGTGCTTTTCATCCCATTCGGCGGCGTTCGGCGTGATGTTGTCGGCGGTGAAGCGGCGCGCGACGTCCTGAATCGCGAGCTGGTCTTCGGTGAGCTGGAACTGTCCTGTCATGGCCCATGCCCTTAGCCAGAAGGCCGGGGCAGGGGAAGGGGCTGGGGCGACATCGACGACCCGCAGATTTTGCTAGTCCGCGCGCAGGGTTCGCGCGTAACTGCAGCATGGCCCGATACGTTAGCGCCGAAGAAAGCGCCCGCCTCATCCTGATCTACAACGCCGATGGAGGCGTGCTGAACGCTCTGAAGGATGCGATGCACAAGGTCGCGCGACCGGGGAGCTATCCCTGTTCGCTCTGCGCGCTGACCTATGGCTGGGTCGCGATGCACAGCGACTGGCGGCGCTTCGTGTTCCGCCTGCCGATGGGCAAGATGTTCCTCTATCGCGATCAGGTGGCGAAGGTGTTCCCGGGGCTGAGCGTGGACCTGCCCGCGATCCTGTTTCACCACGGCTATGGCGAACCCGACGTGCTGGTTTCGAGTGCGGAGTTGAACGCCCTGCAACACCGCCGCCAGCTGATGGCGCTGCTTGCCGACCGGTTGGGCGAAGCGGACCGGCCTGGCTCGTAGGATTGCCGCCGGGCCGATCCAACGCCGGAACTTTCGGGAATTGCAAGGGGTATGACTTTCGTCAACTTGCACGCGGCGCATGCCGGCAGGTTCAATCGATGATCGCCTCGGCCTCGATCTCGACCTTCCAGTCGGGGTCGCAAAGCCAGGCCACTCCCGCCATGGTCGCCGCCGGTGGGTTGTCTTCGAAGAAGCGTGCATGAACCGCGCCCACTGCTTCTTGGTCGGCGGGGTCGGTCAGCAGCATCCGGGTGCGCACCACGTCCTTCGCCGAGCCGCCCAGCTCCTCGATCGCGGCGACGATGAGGGTGAGGCAGCGTTCGGCCTGAGCGGCGGCATCGCCCGGCGTCGTGGTCCCGTCGGGCTCGATCGGGCCGGTCCCGGCGACGGTGATCCTGTCTCCCACCCGCACTGCGCGGCAGAAGCCGAAGGTTCTTTCGTAAGGCGAGCCGGAGGAGGCTCTTTGCCGACTGCTCATCCGCAATAGATCGCGACGATTTCCATCGCGCGATCATGGACGACCCGCACGCGATTGGGGGCATAGTCCGTCGTTACCGGGCTGCCTTCGAGCACCCACTGGAACCTTGTCGCGCCAGTTGCTTCGATGATTGCCGCACCTTTTGTCGGTGTCGCCTTTTCACCGACGAGGTTCCGGGCCGGAGCGGCTTCGCAGACCTTTCGTCCGGTCTCCTGCGGAAACGTGGCGGGTGCGGCATCGTTCATCGCGCAGCCGCCCAGGGCGAGCGCAGCAGGCGCAGTGAACAGGGCGCGCATCGCAATCTCCTTCGGACGGGACATTGCCACAGCCTGCTTGGCCGCGGCAAGCAGGCCCGGGCCGGGATCACCCCATGGTCGGGATGACGAAAGCGTTCGATCCGTCGCCGCCGCCGTCGGGCCAGCGCTGGGTGACCTTCTTCTTCTTGGTCCAGAAGGCGAGGCCTTCGGTGCCGTACTGGTCGATGTCGCCAAAGCCCGAACGCTTCCACCCGCCGAAGGAGTGATAGGCGACCGGCACCGGGATCGGCACGTTGATGCCGACCATGCCGACATTGACCCTTTGCGTGAATTCGCGTGCGACGTGGCCGTTGCGGGTGAACAGCGCGACGCCGTTGCCGTATTGATGTTCGGACGGCAGGCGCAGCGCATCCTCGAAATCCTTCGCCCGCACGATCTGGAGAACGGGGCCGAAGATCTCCTCCTGGTAGCTTTTCATCTGCGGAGTGACGCGGTCGATCAGGGTCGGGCCCACGAAGAAGCCGTCCTCGTGACCCTGCAGGGTGAAGCCGCGCCCGTCGATGACGATTTCGGCGCCTTCCTTCTCCGCCACACCGACCCATTGCTCGATCCGGGCCTTGTGTTCGGGGGTGATGACGGGCCCGTAATTCGCGTCCGGGTCGCTCGAGACGCCGATCCTGAGGGCGTGGATCGCGGGGATCAGCTTTTCCCTCAATCGCTCGGCGGTTTCCTCGCCGACCGGGACCACGACCGGCAGCGCCATGCAGCGTTCGCCCGCCGAACCGAAGGCCGCCCCCGCAAGGTCGTTCACCACCTGGTCGAGATCCGCGTCGGGCATGACGATGCCGTGGTTCTTCGCGCCTCCGAAGGCCTGCACCCGTTTGCTGCGGGCATTGCCGTTCGAATAGATGTAATGCGCGATGTCGGACGATCCGACGAAACTGATCGCGGGAATGTCGGGATGCTCGATGATCGCATCGACCATTTCCTTGTCGCCGTGGACGACCTGCAACAGGCCCTCTGGCGCGCCCGCTTCGAGGAACAGTTCGGCAAGGCGCACCGGCACGCTCGGATCGCGCTCGGAGGGCTTGAGGATGAAGGCATTCCCGGCGGCGATCGCCATGCCGAACATCCACATCGGGATCATCGCGGGGAAATTGAACGGGGTGATGCCAGCGCCGATGCCCAATGGCTGGCGCATCGAATAGACATCGATCCCGGGGCCCGCCCCTTGCGTGTATTCGCCTTTCAGGATCTGCGGAATGCCGCAGGCATATTCGATCACCTCGAGCCCGCGCTGCACGTCGCCCTTGGCATCGTCCACGACCTTGCCGTGCTCGCTCGACAGCAGTTCGGCGAGGCTCTGCATGTTCGCCTCGACCAGTTCCTTGAACTTGAACATCACGCGTGCCCGTTTCTGCGGGTTGGTCGCCGCCCAGCCGGGCTGGACCTTCTTCGCGGCCTCGACCGCACGGTCCAGCAGCGCCGCATCGCCCAGCGCGACTTCGGCCTGGACCTCGCCGGTCGAAGGGTTCCACACCTTGTGCTTGCGTGCCGGGGCGGGGCTGTCGCCGACAATGAAATGGTCGATCTGGCGCATGGGCTATCGTCTCTCTCTTGTGTGCGTCTGTTGTTGGCTGCGCAAATGCAACCGCGCCGCCGCGCTGGCAAGGGCCAGAGGCCTTCTCAAAAGTGGGGAGGCGCCTTGCGCGCGACGGGGGGGTGAGACCAGGTCCGCGTGTTGCATTGTAACAATTGTTCATTAAGAAGAGATTCGAGGATTGATTTACTCGAAATGGAGCGCGCAGGGGAACGCGTACTTGTGCGCAAGATCTCTTCGGTGGGGGATAAGGGATGGGGATTTCAGGTTCCGTCAGGGCCTTGGGGGCTTCCCTTGCTGTGCTTCTTGCCGCCTGCGGCGCCGCGGTTCCGGGCGAACCGCCGCCGGTCCCGGTCCGGGTCCAGCAGGCCGCCGCGCAGGACAAGCCGCTTTTCGCCGAATACATCGCCGAAATTCGCGCCGGCAGCGAGGTCGCGGTTTATCCCCGCATCGGCGGCACGATCGTCGCGCGCAATTTCCGCGAGGGCTCGATGGTTCGCGCAGGACAGGTCCTGTTCGAGATCGACGCGCAGGAATTCGCCTCGTCGCGCGATGCCGCCCGCGCCCAGCTCGCCTCCGCCGAAGCGCAGGCAGCGCAGGCCAACGAGGACGTCGCACGTTACGAGCCTCTCGTTGCCGAGGACGCGATCGCGCGGCAGGTCTTTGACAATGCGCTCGCTACCGCGAAAGCGAGCGCGGCGCAGGTCAAGGCCGCCGAGGCCAGCCTCGCCAACGCAGAGCTGACGCTGTCCTATGGCAAGGTCCGCGCGCCGATCTCGGGCCGGATCGGCAAGGCCGGGGCAAGCGTCGGCCAGCTCATCGCGCCCGGCCAGGTCGAACTTGCCCGGATTTCCGATTCGTCATCGCTCGACGTCTATTTCAGCCCGAGCGAAGAGGAGATCCTCCGCTATGCCCGCATCAGCGAGGAGGAGCGCGGCAGCGCTGCGTCGGAAATTCGCCTGACTCTCGCCGACGGGACCGAATTGCCGCAGCTCGGCACGATCGATTTCGCCGATCGCGCGGTCGATCCCACCACAGGCAGCTACCGTCTGCGCGCGGTCTTTCCCAATCCCGGCGGCATGGTCCGCCCTGGCCAGTTCGGGCGCGTGCGCATTCGCGTCCAGACGCGAAAAGGAGCGGTGATCGTGCCCGATCGGGCGGTGACAGAGCAGTTCGGCACCTATTTCGTCATGGTCGTGGGCGAGGATCAGACTGTTGAACAACGCCGCGTCGAAGTCGGCGCGCAGACCGCGGGCGATTGGATCATCGAGGAGGGTCTCGAAGCGGGCGAGACGGTGATCGTCGAAGGGCTCGCCAAGGTTCGTCCCGGCGTGAAGATCCAGCCGGTCCCGTTGGGCGCGGAAATCCCGCTGCCCGGCGCGGGCGCCGCGAAGGAATAGCACCGCGCCATGGCCCGCATCTTCATCGACCGCCCGGTCTTCGCGATCGTCATTGCCCTCGTCCTTTCGCTCGGCGGCTACCTGTCGCTCGTCAGCCTGCCGGTCGCCCAGTTTCCCGAGATTGCCCCCCCGACAGTCCGCGTGTTCTCGGTCTATCCGGGGGCGAGCGCGTCGGTGGTCGAGGAAGGGGTCACCGCCCCGCTCGATTCGCAGATCAACGGGGTTACGGGGATGAAGTCGATGCGCGCCGTGTCGGGCGCGGACGGCACTTCGCTCATCACGGTCCAGTTCAGCCTGGAAACCGATGCCGACATTGCCGCGGTCGAAACGCAGAACCGCGTCTCGCAGGTCACTTCGCAGCTCCCTGCCGAGGTGCAGAATATCGGCGTGACGGTGAAGAAGGCATCGTCGGACACGCTGATGTATGCGGCGTTCTATTCGCCCGGCAACGCCTATGACCGGACTTTCATCTCGAACTATCTCGACAACATCATCGTCGACGAACTGAAGCGCGTGCCCGGCGTCGGCGACGTCTCGGTCTACGGCTCGCCCTTCGCCATGCGCGTGTGGCTGAAGCCCGACCGGCTGGCAGCGCTCGGCCTCACCCCGATGGACGTGGTCGCGGCGGTGCGCGAACAGAACGCGCAGGCCGCGCCCGGCGCGGTCGGCCAGCCGCCGAACGAGACCGCGAGCGGGTTCCAGTATTCGCTCGAACTGCAGGGGCGCCTCAACGAGGTCGGCCAGTTCGAGAACATCGTATTGCGGACCGGCGATGACGGTTCGCAGGTACGCTTACGCGACGTCGCGCGGGTCGAGCTCGGCGCAAAGGGCTATGCCATGGAGGCCAATCTCAATGGCCTGCCCGCCGCCGCCATCGGGGTCGCGCTCTCGCCCGGAGCCAATGCGATGGAGACGGCCGAGCAACTCAAGAGCCAGCTCGAGACGCTGAAAGGCGCCTTCCCGCCCGATTTCGATTACGAGATCGTCTACGATTCGAGCCTGTTCGTCGAGGAATCCATCGCCGAAGTCGCGAAGACTTTGCGCGACGCGCTGATCCTCGTGCTGCTCGTCGTCTTCCTGTTCCTGCAGAGCTGGCGCGCGACGCTCATCCCTATGCTCGCCGTGCCGGTTTCGCTGCTCGCGACCCTGATTGCCTATCAGGCGCTCGGCTTTTCGATCAATACGCTCTCGCTGTTCGGCATGGTGCTTGCCATCGGGATCGTGGTCGACGACGCGATCGTGGTGGTCGAGATGGTCGAACTCAAGATGGAGAAGCTCGGCCTTTCCCCGCGCGAAGCGACGCGGCAGGCGATGGACGAGGTCTCCGCCCCGATCGTCGCGACGACGCTGGTCGTGGCGGCGGTGTTCGTGCCGATGGCCTTCATCCCGGGGGTCAGCGGGCAACTCTACAAACAGTTCGCACTGACCATCGCGGTTTCGACACTGTTCTCCTCGCTGGTCGCCCTGACCCTTACCCCGGCGCTAAGCGCGCTGCTGCTAAAGCCGAAATCGGAGCACGGCGAAGGCGGGAACGTGCTCGATCGGTTCTTCGCCCGCTTCAATAGATGGTTCGACCGCCTGACCGCGCGCTACGAAGGTTTCGTCGGCCTGACCACCAGCAGCCTCAAGCGGGTCGCGATCTTCCTCGTACTCGTCATCGGTGGGATCCTCCTGCTGTTCCGGGCGACGCCGACCGGCTTCGTGCCCGACGAGGACGTGGGCGCCTTTTTCGTCCATGCGATGCTGCCCGACGCCTCGAACCCGCAGCGCACCAATGAGGTGCTGGGTGATTTCTCGGGCAAGCTGCGCCAGCTCGAAGGGGTCGAGGCGGTGCTGAGCATTTCGGGTTTCGACGTGCTTTCGGGCACTGCTGCGCCCAATTCCGGTCTGATGGTCGCCCAGCTCGACCCATGGCACGAACGCGGATCTAGCGAATCCGCCGCCGCCCTGATCCAGAATGCCAACATGCTCGGCTATGCGACGCCCGAGGCGCTGCTGTTCGGCTTCGGCCCGCCGGCACTGCCGGGCTTCGGCGCGTCCTCTGGCTTTTCCATGATGCTCCAGGCGCGTGCCGGGCAGGGCCCCAAGGAGCTTGCAGACGTGACGCAGGCCTTCATTGCCGAGGCGAGCCGTCAGCCCGAGATCGGGCGGATATCGACCACCTACAGCGCGGGTACGCCCAATTACCAGCTCATCGTCGACCGCGAGCGGGCCAAGGCGCTCGGCCTGCAACTGACCGATGTCTACCAGACGCTCGGCATCATGCTCGGCGGGGCGCAGGTCAACGACTTCACCCGCTATGGCAAGAATTACAAGGTGATGGTCCAGTCGGACGCAAACTACCGCGAGGAGATCGATGGGCTCGCGCTCGTCAATGTCCGCAGCCGGACGACCGGGCAGATGGTCCCGCTGTCCGCAGTGGTCCGGGTCGAGAAGGGCGCCTCGCCGCGTTTCACCGCGCGCTATAACCTTTACCGTTCGGCCGATCTTTCAGGAGCGCCAGCGCCGGGCTATTCCTCGGGCGATGCGGTGGCCGCGCTCGAACGGGTCGCGGCGGACGTGCTTCCCCCGGGCTATGGCTATGAATGGTCCGGGGTGACCGCGGAGGAGGTCGAGACCGGCAATTCCGCGACCATCGTCATGGCGCTGTCGGTGCTGGTCGTGTTCCTGTTCCTCGCCGCGCTCTATGAAAGCTGGTCGATCCCGGTCGCGGTGCTGCTTGCCGTGCCCTTCGGCGTGCTCGGCGCGCTGATCGCGCTGCAATTGCGCGGACTCGATTTCAACGTCTACGGCCAGATCGGTGTGGTCACCCTGGTCGGCCTGTCGGCGAAGAACGCGATCCTGATCGTCGAATTCGCCAAGCAGTTCCGCGAGGAGGGCAAGCCCATTGCCGAGGCCGCGCGCATGGCCGCAGTGCAGCGCCTGCGTCCGATTCTGATGACCTCCTTCGCCTTCATCATGGGGGTGATTCCCCTGCTCATCGCGAGCGGCGCGGGCGCGGCCTCGAAACAGTCGGTCGGCACCGTCGTGTTCGGCGGGATGCTGGCGGCGACGATCCTCGCCGTGTTGGTGGTCCCGGCGCTTTACGTGATCGTCCAGACCCTGACCGAGCGGTTCTTCGGCGGCGCGCGGGAAAATGGCGAGACGCCGCCGCCCGCGAACGATCCCGCCGACCCTATCCAGCCTCTTCCCGCAGGAGCGGCGGCGTGATGCGTGGCTCGGGGATTGCCGCGCTCACCGTGTTCGCCACGCTTCTGGGTGGCTGCGCGATCGTGGGTAAGGACTACGAACGGCCCGACCTCGCCCTGCCCGAAACCCACGCCGTCGCCCTCGCACGGGAAGATGCCCGCTCCGCCGCCAACACCGTGTGGTTCGAACTCTACGACGACCCCGAACTGCGACCGCTGATCGAGAAAGCGCTCGACGACAATCTCGATCTCCAGCAGGCCTTCGCGCGGATCGAGGAAGTCCGCGCCCGCCTGCTGGTCGCGCGCAGCGGCTTGTTCCCGCGCGTGGACGGTTCGCTTTCCACCGGCGCGCAGCCGCAGGCGAATTCGAATGACGCGGTGTTCACTCTCGGCCTCGTGCTCGGCTGGGAGATCGACCTGTTCGGCAGGATCCGCCGCCAGAACGAGGCCGCCCGCGCGCAATTGCTCGCAACCGAGGCGAGCCGCGCGGCGATTGTGACCACGGTGGTGCAGCAGGTTGCCGCGACCTTCCTGACGATCCGCGAAATCCAGGCGGAAGAGGCGATCCTCGCGCGCAACATCGCGCTTCAGGAGCGGGCGCTCGATCTCGTCGAACTGCTTCACCGGCAGGGCGTGGTCTCCGACAGCGAGGTCCAGCAGGCCACCGCCCAGCTCGCCGGCACGCGTTCGCTGCTGCCGCAGGTCGTGCAGGCGCGGCTGGTGTCGGAAAACCTG
>Ga0207419_1001545_pt1 | contig 16894 bp, 15 predicted proteins | sample ElkSloMetagenome_4_FD_184723 | JGI IMG/M metagenome (GOLD analysis project Ga0207419, IMG submission 184723) | Hot spring microbial communities from Elkhorn Slough, Monterey Bay, USA - MD2A (version 2) | ecosystem: Environmental > Aquatic > Marine > Intertidal zone > Estuary: Microbial mat ...
TTTTGCGATCGGGGATTGCTTTTGATACCTGTGATGTGGGGGTGGTGCTGAATGTGGCCGCGGATCACTTGGGGCTGAATGATATTAATACCATTGAACAAATGGCCCAGGTGAAAAGCGTGGTGGCAGAAGTGGCGAGTCCGAAGGGTTATGCGGTGTTGAATGCGGACGATCCTTTGGTCGCGGCGATGGCAGAAAAGGTGAAGGCCAAGGTCGCTTATTTTTCGATGAACCCAGATAACGAGATCATCGAAACCCATACCCGTCGCGGCGGTTTGGCGGCGATTTATGAAGATGGCTATTTGTGCGTTTTAGAAGGGGATTGGAAACTGCGGATTGAGGAGGCTAAAAATATCCCGATTACGATGGGGGGTATGGCTCCGTTTATGATTGCGAATGCTTTGGCCGCAAGTTTGGCGGCGTTTGTGCAGGGGGTGGATATTGAGTTGCTGCGTCAGGGGTTGCGGACGTTTAGCCCTTCGGCGGCTCAAACCCCCGGACGGATGAATTTGTTTGATTTGGGGCGATCGCACGCTTTGATCGATTATGCTCACAATCCCGCGAGTTATGAGGCGTTGGGCGGCTTTGTGAAAAATTGGAACGGCGAACGAATCGGGGTTGTGGGGGGTCCGGGCGATCGCCGCGATGAGGATTTAATTTTGTTAGGGGAGTTGTCCGCGAAGATGTTTGACCGCGTGATTGTCAAGGAGGATTATGACCGTCGGGGTCGGAACAGGGGTGAAGTGGCCGATCTGATTGTGGATGGGGTGAAAAACATCGACTCGGATCTGCCCTGCGAGATTATTATCGACGAACCAGAAGCGATTCGCACCGGACTCGAAACGGTTGCTGATGGCGGTTTAGTGGTGATTCTGCCCGAAAGTGTCAGCGAGGCGATCGCGCTGATCGAAGAACATCAACCGACTGAAAGCTCAAGGTAAAAATCAACAGCATAGTAGTGGCGTGACACAGCTAAAATTAGGCTTTCGTGTAGGGTGGGTTAAGCGGCTAAAACTCATGCTAGGACTGCAATCTAGCTATCAGCCGTAACCCGCCATTTATAAAAAAAGGGTGTTCCTATTCGGAACACCCTCTATTTTTAGTCACACAATTAAATAAGTTTCAAAGGATAAAAAATATCAAATGAGTTTTGCTCAAAATGGCTTTTTGGTGCAATTTAGCTCATAGAAGCATTGCTGCGGTCATAGCTGACGCGGAAACCAGAATTGGATTTACCTTGAATATGGCTGCGATATTGAGCCGAATCTACGTCTAAACCGACTTCTGTCGCCGCACGATTGAGCATGGTGGCTTGACGGTTTTTGACGAGACGATTGTGACGCATCATTAAAGCGCGAGCTTGATTAGAAGTAGACATAATGGGAAGTTCTCCGATTTTTTTAAAGTTGTTTCTTTTCCTTACACTTTTTACCATAACAGATATTTCTGTAACATTGGCTACAAAATAGCTTATGTTTACAAAACTTAATATATTTTTTATTATTGGCTTTCCGGCGCAGTGGGCCATTGTCCAACGATACAAACAACCAACAACCAACAACAAAAGTTACGATTGTCCACAAAGACACAAGGAGAACAGCATGAGTCAATTTATTCCCGCGATTTTAGCTGGAGGTAAAGGGGAACGGTTTTGGCCTTTGAGTCGCCGTCAACGCCCGAAACAGTTTCTCAGCCTCGATGGAAGTGGTCGCAGTTTGTTACAGTCCACCGCAGACCGTTTATTGGGGTTAGCGGGCGGTTGGGATAAGCTGTGGGTGGTAACTTCGGCTTTGATTGCCGATGGGGTACGCGAACAGTTGCCAGAGTTGCCCCAGGAGAATTTATTAGTTGAACCCCAAGGACGCGATACTGCCCCGGCGGTGGCTTGGGCTACCCTAGAAATGGCGAAGCGTCACGGAGAAGACGCGATCGCGGGGTTTTTCCCGGCAGATCATTGGATTGGCGATCGCAAAGCCTATGAAGCGACTCTCAACGCAGCGATATCTTTAGCAAAAACTGAAGACGCGATCGTGACTTTAGGCATTCAACCGAGTTTTGCGTCTACGGGATACGGCTACATCGAACAAGGGGAAGCCGTCGGGAAATATGGCGATCTGCAAGCTTATCAAGTGAATCGCTTTACCGAAAAACCCGACCTCGAAACGGCGACTCAATTCCTGCAAACTCAGCGCTATAGCTGGAATAGCGGGATGTTTATTTTTAGGACGCAAACCGCCCTTAAGGAATTGCAAATTCACGCCCCCCAAATTCTAGAACTGCTGCAAAGTAAAGGCAAAGACGCTTATGGCGAACTTGAGAAGAAAAGTATTGACTATGCTTTGATGGAGAAAACCCAAAAAGCCTATGTGATTCCAGCCGATTTTGGTTGGGATGATTTAGGGGATTGGAATGCGATTGAACGGTTGATGAAGGGCGATCGCGATAATGTAGAGTTGGCGACGCATATCAATAAAGATACCCAAGGTTCGATTCTTTATGCCAGCAATAAAGACGAAGTAATCGTGACAATTGGGATGGAAGATACCGTCATCGTCCGCGACGGTAACGTTACTTTAGTGGTAAATAAAAACCGGACTCAAGAGATTAAACAAGTCCTCAAATCGTTGCAAAATAATCCTAATCTCGAACAGCTTTTGTAGTTATTTGTTCTTGGTTATTTGTTGTTGGTTGTTGGATGAAACAATATACTGTCTCATAGCTTAAGAAATGTCGTTTCCATGAAGGCGATCGCGTAGTTTTGCGATAACGACATCTCCCTCTATCGCTTCACCGCGTTCTAAAGCGGCTACACCATCGGCAATTTTTTGGCGAGTTTCATTCAGCCATTGTTCATAGTCTTTCTGTTGTTGCAACAGATTGAGTGCTTGACTCAGTACTTCGTCTGCGGATTGATAGTTTTCTTGTGCGAGTTGGTTTTGAATAAAGGCTTTGTGTTCGGGTTTCAAACTGATTTGCATCAGAAAATTTCGTTATAAATTCCGCTCTACTTATTATGGCACTTTCCCATTGAGTTAATCTAAAAAAGGCGATCGCGATCGGAAATAAAGTTATACTCAAATTAAGCCAGTTGCGATCGCACTTTTTATGCCCAGACTCGACCTTTACCATGATGTTGTTAGAGTTGCACTCATCAAAGATGGTTGGACAATAACTGACGATCCGTTGACCATCGAATTTGAAGATTTGACGATTTATGCAGATTTAGGTGCTGAAAAAATTATTGCGGCTCAAAAATCAGAGAGAAAAATCGCAGTTGAAATTAAAGTATTTCGTAGTCCCTCACCTGTTACAGAATTAGAGCGTGCTGTTGGACAGTATTACTTGTATTTAACATTTATTGCTAAACAAGAACCCGATCGTACTCTTTTTCTGGCAGTTCCAGAACGGATATACAACAATTTCTTCCAACGTCCGTCAATTCAAGTTTTTGTCAAAGAACGTCAGATTTCTTTTTTTGTTTTTAATCCAGAACGGGAGGAAATTATAAAATGGATTGTTCATTAAAACAATACCAAGCTATTGCACAAAAAATTATTGACGATTACGCTCGTTATAAGCCGAGTCGAGGCAATATTGAATTACAAGCGATTGCTGATAGTAATAGTTATTTATTAATAAGTTTTGGTTGGAATGGCGATCGTCGGGTTCACAGTATCATTTTGCATTTGCGAATCGTTGAGGGAAAATTTTGGTTAGAACGAGATGAAACAGAGGAAGGAATTACACAAGATTTACTCAATCATGGCGTTCCCAAAGAAGATATTGTTCTGGCTTTTTACCATCCTGACGATCGGAAATTGACAGATTATGCGATCGCATAATAACTGTTTAAATTAAGGCGATCGCGCTTTTTAGCTAACAACCCCAAAACGCGATCGCCTCATCCATTACTAAGTTAAATATTGTAATCTAAATTTAAAAAATACCCGAATTATTATGAATATCGAATCGACTATTTCTCCTCAACAAACCTCAATCAAATCTAGCTATAACGTATTAATAGAATATCTAACTCCAGAACGAGTAAAAGCCAGTATATTAGGCTGGCCAGAATGTCAAGTAGAAGCGAGTACAAAAGAGGAAGCATTACAACAATTACAAGAAATTGTAACTCAACAATTGCGCGATCGCGAGATTGTTTCCCTGGAAATTGAAGTCCCCACAGCCCCACCCGAACATCCCTGGATGCAGTTTGCAGGCCAATTTTTCGATAGCGATCGCGAATATGAAGAATTTATGGCTGATATTGAAGCTTATCGTCAAGACGCTGATGCCAAAATGGAAGAATATTATCGTCAAATAGAGGCTGAAGAAAAAGCATGAGTTTATATGTTTTTGACACCGATTGTTTGACTTTATTTCAGCATCAACATCCCTCAATTGTACAGCGAGTGACAGCAACCAACCCTCAAGATATAGCAGTTACGATCATTTCTCTTGAAGAACAAGTTTATGGCCGACTTAATGCAATCCGCAGAGCTAACTCTCCAGAAAAGTTAATATCAGCTTATTCTAAATTAAAATATACATGGCGCTTTTTTACAACGATTAATTTGCTTGATTTTACACCCGAATCTCATGTTTGCTATGCAGAATTAATTCGTCAGAAAATTCGCATCGGGACACAGGATTTAAGAATTGCTGCGATCGCGAAGTGGCAGGCTTCGCCTGATCGCGCTTTCTGTATCAGGAATTGTAGTTACTCGCAATCAACAAGATTTTGGTAAAGTTCCGGGATTAATTTGGGAAGATTGGACAGTGTAGCGCTTTTCTAGCAAGTTTGTATATTACGGCGGATATTTTGAGTGAATAGATTAGACTGAAACTATTTGATAACCTAACGCACCCAAATTCATAATTCATAATTTATATAATGCTTTCTTTAACTCAAAACACCTCTCGTCAGCGCGAAATCCTCGAAATTGTCCTCGGTAACGGTTGGGACTATATGCGGGGCTTGTTGGTAGGAAATAAGTCCAATGAACCGCAATTACCCCCTCCTGAAGTCCTGCGAAAAATTTTAGTTGAACTCGGGCCCGTTTATGTCAAACTGGGACAACTTCTTAGTACTCGTCCTGACTTACTCCCACCGAGCTATATTACCGCTTTAACTGCCCTCCAAGCCCGCGTCCCGACGATTCCCTGGATTGAGGTGGAGGGGCTGATTCGTCAGCAATTGCACAAACCCCTCGAACAAGTTTTTGCCACCGTTAACACCATTCCCATTGCAGCCGGGTCAATTGCACAGATTCATCGGGCTACCCTGGCTAATGGTCAAGAGGTGGCTATGAAGGTGCAGCGTCCTGGGATTGAGAAGATTGTCGCCCAGGATGTAGCTTTGATCAAGGGGGTAGCGGAATTGGTAGCGGTGACGGATTTTGGTAAAGAGTATGATATCCTCGCGATCGCGGATGAGTTTATTACGGCACTAAAAGCGGAATTAGACTTTACCAAAGAAGCGGTTTATACCGAACAGTTACGCCTCAATTTGTCTCAAAGTCGCTGGTTTGATCCGGATCATTTAAAAATTCCTGCCATTTATCAAGACTTAACCACTCAAAAACTTTTGGTGATGGAATGGCTGGATGGAGTCCCTATTCTTGAAGCCGAAAATCAAGTAACTATAACAGCCCAACGTCGTCAGGAGGTGACAACATTATTGTTTCGCGCCTTTTTTCAGCAAATGTTCCTCGATGGCTTTTTTCATGCTGACCCCCATCCGGGTAATATTTTCTACTTAAAAAATGGCGGTGTTGCCCTGCTTGATTGCGGCATGATTGGGCGTTTAGACCCCCGCACTCAAACCATTTTAGTTGAGATGTTATTGGCGATTGTGGCGCTGGATGCGAAGCGATGCAGCCAATTAACTATAGAACTTTCGGAGTCGTCTGAAAATGTCAATTTATCTCGTCTCGAAAGTGATTTAGACCGGATGTTGCGGAAATATTACAACGTCAGTTTGTCGCAAATTAACTTTAGCGAAGTGTTTTATGAGTTGTTACAAATTTCCCGCAAAAATAAGCTGAGATTGCCGGGGAATTTGGGTTTATATGCCAAAAGTATCGCCAATTTAGAAGGAGTTGCTCGCGGCTTTTATCCTCAGATTAATTTACTGGATGAATTTAAACCCTTGATGACAGATTTATTCAGTCGTCAGCTACTTGGTGATAATCCCTTACAAACGGCTTTGAAAACTGCCCTTGACCTCAAAGATTTATCTCTCCGCAGTCCGAGACAAATTGAGGTTTTACTCAATCGTTTATCTTCGGAAAGTTTGCAGTGGAATCTGCGGTTAAAAGAACTTGATGGGTTGAGACGCAGTGTGGATGATTCAGCGAATCGACTCTCTTTTAGTATTTTAGTGGGTTCGTTGATTATGGGGGCGGCGATTATTTCGACAGGGACTCAAACGGCACAATTGTCAATTATTGTTGATATTTTGTTTGCGACGGCAAGTTTGTTGGGGTTGTGGTTGATTTTTAGTATTTTGCGATCGGGTCGTTTGAAGTAAGCTTTGATTTTGTCTAATTTGTATGGGTTAAGAACCCCGGTTTCTGTCGTAATAATTTGACTTAATTGGCTAAATAAATAAGAAACCGGGGTTCTGGAAATAGTTACTAATTTAATTAATAAAATGCAAAGTATACAAATTTCTACAGATATTTGGATAACAGCAAATTGGGATGATTATCTTGACGCGATCGCGCAGTTTAATGAGAAAGGTAAAAGTTATTTCTACAATCATCAGATGAGGCTGGAAATGTCTCCAGTTGGAAATGACCACGCACAAGACCATTCAATTATTACTTACGCTGTTCACTTGTTTGCAGGCGTTAATAACATTGATTTGAACGGTAATGATAACTGTACTTATCGCAAAACTGGGATTCGAGAAGCACAACCGGATGTGTCTTTTTATATCGGAGAAACGGCTAATATTGTCCCTTGGGGAACGGGAATTGTCGATCTTAATCAATATCCCCCTCCGCATTTAGTTATCGAGATTGCGAATACTTCCCTCGCTGATGATACCGGAAATAAACGCTTGTTGTATGAAGATATGGGAGTTAGTGAATATTGGATTGTGGATGTCCAGAAAGCTGAAATTTTGGCGTTTGAAATTGCGAATCAAGGAAGTCAGAGAATCCGTCAGTCGCAAGTTTTACCGGGCTTAGAAATGGCGTTACTCGAAGCGGTATTACAGCGCAGTCGTCAAAGCAATCATGGTAAAGTGAGTGCTTGGTTATTAGCGCAATTACAAAAATAGTCTCTAATCTGTCAGAAATAATGTTGAGAATTTTGCGATCGCGTCCTTAGAAATAAGACTACAAACGTTGATAAATATGAACTCCTGAAATGGAAGTTCTCAGTTGATAATTTTGAGTTAAGGTTTGTGTAAGTTTTTGTTCAATTTCTGCGACTTTGTAACGATCGTTATCGTTGGGATTTCTATTAATAATAATATAATTGGGTTTTTGATTAATGATTTCATTGAACTCTTGCAGAGGAGATGTTTGGGTTAAGTTGTCTTGAAAGTGACTGAGAAATAAAAAGGGAGTTGGCGGTTTAGTTTGCAAAAGGTAATAAAGAATGGGTTGATCGTTATAGACGTAAATAGATTCTCCTGACTTTTTAAACTTGCTAATTTCTTGAGCAATTAAAGCCGTGCGATCGCCCCAATAATTTTCTTGTTTAATAAGGCGATGATAACTATATTGTAGGGTTGCGATCGCGCTATCTAGCAAAAAGTATAGACCACTAATACTACCGAGGATGATAAAGAACAGTTTTTTAGGCTGCTTGGCTTTAAGATTGAGGTGATGATTGATAACATAAGCTGTTATCAAACATAATGGCGGTAATAGTTGTAGAAAGTAATGATCGTAAAGACGTTGAGAAATAAACGGGGCAGGAATAATGCAAACCAACCAAATCATTAAATGAAAAAGCGCAAAAGAATAATCTGTTTTTTGATAATAAAGACGGGCTTCTGTTATACAGAATAATAAACAAACCCAAAAGAGGAAATAACGTAAAATTTGAGTGATTAACGGATCGATAATGCCTGACAGAGTTAAGTTATCCGTTTGAATGTAAGTGGCATTAGCGAGTAAAGTGGCTGATATATATTCTGAGAAAATGCCCTGCTGCCAGAAATAGAAAGCTACAGTGATAAAAACGATACTGCTTCCTAAACTCAGTAACAATAAATTGCGAAGGGTTGAATATACTTTGCATCGTTGTAGAATTGCGAAGAAAACTAAGGCTAAAAAGTCAAAAACAACCAAATATTTGATTTGAGCAGCTAATCCGATTAAAAATCCGATTAAGACCCAAGTCCAAGCCGAGATATTAGGGCTGCTGCGGAAAAACAGATAAAAACTACCGACAACCAAGGGAATAAAGAAAACTTCAGTATTCGCGGCTAGTCCGCCATTGGTTAAGCTGAAAACAGCGTAAAATGAACCGGCTAAAAGTCCAATTCTTTGCCCTGACTGAGTAAAGATTGATAAACTAATAAGGTAAAGCAAGTAACAAGTAATCGTGACAGCAATGAGAGTCAGCAAGCGAATTGCCAGAATTGAATTACCAAACAACGTTAAACCCAAAGCAAAGAGAAAATAAATACCAGGTGGTTTATGATCCCAAATTTCCACATAAGGCGGAATTCCTTGTAATATCTGGTCAGCAATAATTAAATAAAGACTTTCATCGTGATTAATAACCGATTGAAAAAACGTTGCTCCTCTTAATAAAAAGTTAGCGATCGCAAACCCTAGTAAGACTTTCATCGAATTGAATGGTAGATTGCCCTTAAAGTACACCTTGAGAAGCGATCGCGGCAATCCCCTGGGTAACGAAAATCAAAAAACCCAACCTTTCTCCGAGAAAATCAGAAAGATTGGGTTACAAACAATACAGACAGTTAATTAAAAGCGGTCGATGATGGCTTGAGCGAACTCCGAACACTTCAGAGGCGTTTCCACCGCAGGAGTCATCATGCGGGCGAGATCGTAGGTAACATGGCGATTCGCGATCGCGTCCCCAATGCCTTTTTTAATCAAATCTGCCGCTTCTTGCCAGCCCATATATTCCAACATCATTACCCCAGAAAGAATCACCGAACCGGGGTTAATGCGGTCGAGTCCGGCGTGTTTGGGGGCGGTTCCGTGGGTGGCTTCAAAAATCGCGCAGGTATCGCCGATATTTGCCCCAGGTCCCATGCCTAAACCGCCGACAATGGCCGCGGCCGCATCAGAAAGGTAATCGCCGTTGAGGTTCATGGTTGCGAGGATGGAATACTCATCGGGACGAGTCTGGATTTGTTGGAAAATACTATCCGCGATACGGTCGTTGACCATAATTTTATCTTGCCACTGGCCGTTACCGTGACTGTCCCCAATGGACTCTAAAACCGCTTTGACTTCAGCGCAGGCTTGCTGCTTTTTCTCAGGAGTCAGGGAATCATAACCGGGTTCGACCATGCGGGCGTTAGCTTCGAGGCTGATATCCGGGTTTTTCTCTTTGTTGCTAAGAATCCACGATTCCCGTTCCGTGACGCATTGTTCGCGAAATTCACTGGTTGCTAACTCATACCCCCAATCCCGAAACGCGCCTTCGGTGTATTTCATAATGTTACCTTTGTGTACCAAAGTCACCATCTGCTTTTCTTTCGGGAGGGTGAGGGCGTGTTCCATCGCACGACGCACCAAACGCTTAGAACCCGCAACGCTAATGGGTTTGATGCCAATACCAGAGTCGAGGGGGATTTGTTTTTTGCCGTGTTCGGGAGTGGCAGGGATTAACTCAGTATTGAGATATTTAATCAGTTTGTCGGCCATTTCTGTGCCTTGTCGCCATTCAATCCCCAAGTAAATGTCTTCAGTGTTTTCCCGATACACAATCACATTCAGCTTTTCGGGGGATTTGTGGGGGGAAGGAGTCCCTGGATAATAGCGACAAGGACGCACGCAGGCATAAAGGTCAAAAATTTGTCTGAGGGCGACATTCAGCGAACGAATCCCACCACCGACGGGGGTTGTGAGGGGGCCTTTAATGGCGATGCCGTATTCTTCAATGGCGGTGAGGGTATCTTGGGGGAGATATTGAAATTCGCCGTATTGTTCGCAGGCTTCATCCCCGGCATAGATTTTAAACCAGTTGATGGTGCGTTTGTCCCCATAAGCGGCTTTAACGGCAGCATCAAAGACTTTTTGGGCCGCAGGCCAAATATCAACGCCTGTGCCGTCACCGCGAATAAACGGCACGATGGGGTCATCGGGGACGATGGGTTTGCCATCTTTGAAGGTAATTTTTGTGCCAACGGTGGGGGGTGTAATCTTTTCGTACATATTTTAGGCTTTGTAAAAACGCTATCCTGGTAGGCTATCAGATATTACACTCGATTGAATGCTTATGATTTACAGGTTAGATGAATTGCAAAGGGCGATCGCGTCTGACCCGGAAAAATGGCGACCTTTGGCGTTTACGAATGGCTGTTTTGATTTGCTTCATGTGGGTCATGTACGCTATCTGACCAAGGCGAAATCCTTGGCGCGATCGCTCGTTGTCGGGTTAAATAGTGATACGTCGGTACAGCAACTTAAACCCCCCAAACCGGGTTTTCCTCCTCGTCCCATTATTCCTGAAGATCAACGGGCTGAAGTCCTCGCTGCGTTGAAGCCTGTAGATGCAGTGGTGTTGTTCTCTACAATTACAGCCACACCATTAATTGAAGCGTTACAACCAGAAATTTATGTGAAGGGAGGGGATTACACCCCAGAAACGTTACCCGAATACCCAGATGTGATGGCTTATGGGGGTCAGGTGGAGTTGATTTCGGTTTCTATTCCCACTTCGACGACGGGAATTATTAAGAGAATTATGAATGATGAACGTTTTTCCGATGAGTGACTGGTTTTTTGTTATTAGTTATTAGTTATTGGTATTGTTTTCCTGCAATCTATCCTTTTTAAATTTTTAACCTGTGTAGGGGTGAGGTTTCCTCATCCAATCTTAATTTTTGGGGATTCAGATTTAATGCCGTTATCTCACAACAATCGACAATATATTAACGTAAAATTGGGCAGGGAAACCCAGCCCCTATAAACAATTAATAATTAACAATGTACAATTAACAATGTAAAACAATGGAATTAATAACCAATAACCAATAACTAATAACCAATAACAAATGACCAATAATAAATGGCTGATTTGGGGGGTGATTTGTGCGATCGCGTTTCTGGTATTTTATCCTCAGTCGCGATCGCAAGCAATCAACCCGTCGAGTTATGCCCTCAGTCAAAAAGCGGCATTTAATCAACCGAGTTTTTACCCGATAGAACAAGAAATTAACCCGCAGTTGTATCAAGCGGTAGGAGATTGGGTGGGGCGGTTGATTTTGCCTGCGGTTGAAGAAATGGAGGTCAATATTGGGAAAGATTGGGTTTGGTTTGAGGTGTATCATGCCCCCGAAAATGCAGAAAATTTGCAGGGGGAGAGGGTACGTTTAGAATGGCAGGAAACGCCGGAAATTAGGGCTTATTTAAACGCAGTGACGACGAAGGTTAAATTAAGTCAAAATATTAAAAATAGCTCGGATAACAGCATTATTTACCCGACTCGTTTAGATAATAATTTGCCCGTTGGCCCGTTGCAATCTTTGGCAGGTGCAAGACCAAACGATGATGTCATCGTGCGTCTAGAGGGCGTTAAACGGGCAGGAAACACCCTGAAAGTTGCGGATGACCCGATTCAGGTCACGGGACGGTTTTACGGCTTGGTGAAGATTCTGGGGAGGGATGGGGAAAGGTTAACGGTGCGTCACTACAACCGGGATTCGGGGGAGTTTGACGGGGAAACGGAGGTGGTGCGCTTTCCTACCCAACCCCCAGACCGGACGGGGGTACGGTTTGCGACTCCCGAAGCCCTGGAAGACTTATCTGCGGGGGAACAGGGATGGTATATTTACGGCGCACAGGATCGCCAGGGTAGGTTTACGATACAGGCGATCGCGCCTCGATTGCTGTTACAGTTGCAACCGCAGCAGGTGGTTTTGGGTCGGGATTCTCTGCCGGATTTGTGGGAAAATACTCGCGATCGCGCAGGCACAGTTACCACAACTTTAATCGATCCAGGGGCGGAAACGAAAGAGAAAGCAACTCAGGATTGGCAAGCAGGCGATCGCGCCCTCGTTTTACATCTTTTTGGCGGCATTGGCGGGGAATTGGGCGATGGTAACTCGGTTTTTGCTACCACGACAGGACACTTTTCTTTCGGGGTGGGGACGGTGGTGCGAGATGCCTTTACCGACGAGTTACGCTGGGATATCGTGTATCAGCAGGTGTATGCCCACAATACCAACGGGATTATCGCCGGAAATGCCCATTGGTCGAATTATATGGGGGATTTGCAGCGCGGTTGGTTGGGGATGCGTCCGGTGGTTGATGTATTAGTCAAGCTAGAAGCCATAACCCAGCCATACAATTTTAATAGTGTAATTCTCTCACCTTTGCAGGCACTAAGTCAACAACTCGATATTATGATGGCCCGTTACCGCACCGGAGACGGGACAGGGAGTGCCACTGTAACCCCTGCGGTGTCTTGCGTTCAGGACTCCAGCCAAGCCCTTTATATTGCCATCGAACAGGTAAAACAGCAAGTGGCGACCCAACCGGGGATTCAGGCTTGGTTACAGGAACATTCCGACCATCCCCAAACCCAGCGATTTCAGGTATTACAGCAGTTAGGAGAAGAACTTGAGCGCAACTTAACGCCTCTAGGGGTGGTGCGCCCCGATTGGCGGCAAAATGCGGAAAAATTGGCAGGAGTGGGCGATCGCTTTGTACGGGATAATCGCCTGCTCGCGATTGTTTTGAGTTGGCGGACGATGATGCCTCGTCGCGGTCAAGATACTTTGGCTTCTCTTTTCCTCGATTACAATGCGAAATTGTGGGCATTACAGAGCTTTCAAGTCAGAGGAGAAACGGGTTTAATTTCCCCGGTTGCCCCAACGGTTTTATTTGGCAAAATGCCTGTATTATCAACTTTATTGGGTCGGGCTGTGATGGGGTTAACGATAATTCCGAATCGTTCGGGTTGGCTTATTTTGGGGGTAATTGCTTTATTATATGGCGCGATCGCAATTCCTTCGGGATTGACGACAGGTTTTTTAGAATGGCATTGGGATTTTAATTGGCTGAAGTTAATTGTAACTTTTTGGCTACCCGCTTTCACCGAAGAATGGTTTTTTCGCGGTTTATTATTACCCAGTCCCCTCGAAAATGCAGCTTGGTGGGTTTGGTTATTTTGGGGAAGTTTGAGTACGATTTTATTTATTTTTTATCATCCTTTCAATGCTCGTTATTTCTATCCCCAAGGTCATCCCACATTTTATGACCCCTCGTTTTTGACTTTAACGACATTGTTGGGAATCGCCTGCGCGATCGCCTATGGGTTGACTATCTCGCTTTGGTCTGCCATCATTCTACATTGGCTAACTGTTATTATTTGGCTGTTTGCTTTAGGGGGACAACGCAAACTGAAATAGTGATTTGTTGTTTGTTGGTCGTTAATCGATTGATTCTTAAATTGCTAGTTGTACATTGTAAATTGTACATTGTACATTATCCGTACTACTGCAATTTGTCTGAGAATCCGGTATAATCTCGTTCAAATTACAACTCAGCCGAATCGATGAAAAGAACTGCTACTCGTCTCGCTTCTCAACTCAGCCTCCTTGCCCTATTATGTGTCCCTGCAACCCTGGGTTTAACCGCGTGTAACCCCCCAGCAGAAAATCAAAATACCACTGTTACTTCTACAGGCGATTCTGATACTTTAAGATTACTTTATTGGCAAGCCCCCACGATTTTGAACCCCCATCTCTCCACCGGATTTAAAGACTCTGAAGCCAGCCGCATTACCCTTGAACCCCTGGCAAGTTTTGATAACAATGGTGAAATGGTTCCCTTTCTAGCCGCAGAAATTCCAACTCTAGAAAATGGCGGATTAGCCGAAGACGGACGTTCGGTGACTTGGAAACTCAAGCCGGATTTAAAATGGTCGGATGGGGAACCATTTACCGCAGAAGATGTAGTTTTCACGTTTGAGTTTATTACAAATCCTGATGTGGGGACAACGACTGCGGGAACTTATGAGGTGATTGAGTCGGTTGAAGCCCTAGACGACCAAACCGTAAAAGTGAATTTCAAACAACCCAATCCTGCTTGGTATTTAAACTTTGTGGGAACCGAAGGAATGATCTTACCCCAGCATATTTACGAAGAATATAATGGCACAAATGCTCGACAAGCGCCAGCGAATTTAGAACCTGTGGGAACCGGGGCTTTTCGAGTGGTTGAATTCAAGCCGGGAGACACGGTAGTTTATGAAGCAAATCCCAATTATCGGGATGCAGAAAATGTGGGCTTTCAACGGATTGAATTGAAAGGAGGAGGAGACGCAACTTCAGCCGCAAGGGCCGTTTTACAAACCGGAGATGCGGACTTTGCTTATAATTTACAACTGGAAGCCCCCGTCCTTCAAGAACTTGCCAATGCGGGACAAGGGGAAGTGGTTACGATTCCTAATTCGCTGGTTGAACGGATTTTAATTAATCAAACAAATCCCAATGAAGAAGTTAATGGGGAACGTTCTAGCCTCGAAGCCCCTCATCCATTTTTAACGGATGAAAGCGTCCGTCAAGCCTTTAATTTAGCGATTGACCGGGATAGTATTGCGAATCAATTATATGGCCCCACTGGAGATGTGACGGCTAACTTTCTCGTCCTTCCTGAAGAATTCCGTTCGAGTAATACCAGTTATGAATTTGACCTCGAACAAGCTGCGGCTTTACTGGATGAAGCGGGTTGGGTGGATACGAATAATAACGGGACTCGCGATAAAGATGGCACAGAAATGACAATCATCTTTCAAACTTCTGTCAATCCGGTGCGTCAGAAAACCCAAGAAATTGTCAAACAAGCGTTAGAAGAAATTGGGGTAAGCGTTGAATTAAGAAGTATTGATGCGAGTATTTTCTTCTCAGGAGACCCCGCAAGCACAGACACCACTGAACGTTTCCAAGCAGACTTACAAATGTACACCACAGGGAATACTAATCCCGACCCCGGAAGCTATATGAAAACCTATACTTGTGATGAAATTCCCCAACAGGAAAATAACTGGATTGGGGATAATGTTTCGCGTTATTGCAATCCCGAATATGATGCACTTTGGGAAGCCAGTAGTCAGGAACTTGACCCGGAAAAACGCCGTCAAATTTTCCTAGAAATGAATGATTTGCTGGTCGATAATGTGATTGTAATGCCGATTGTTGACCGGGCTGAAGTGGTGGGAGTGAGTAATACGATTGAGGGGTTAGAGTTGACTCCCTGGGATTTGAATACTTGGAAAATTGCAGAGTGGAGACGGCAATCTTAAAGGTTTAAATATTAAGAATAAGAATCCCGGTTTCTGAACCTTTGGTCTGGTATTGTCATAGCAAATTCGCCTGATTAGCCATATTATTAAAACGGTGCGTTACACTTCGTTAACGCACCCTACAGTTATGGTAAAATAGAGTTGTCCGGTCAACTCGATTTAATTTTCAACAAACATTGAATCCCGACGGTTGCTGACGGGCCAATCTTCATTTTCACCGCCAATAATCAGCCGTCGAATGGTGACATATTCTTGCGAAAGTTGACGCAGGGCATTAATTAAAACATCCAACGCAAACAAATCGCTAGTACCAAGGTCGAGCCAACATCTTCCCCAAATTCCTAGGTATTGAAAATCAGACATATTGTGCATCGGAGCCATTAAAGCTTGTTCTGCTCTGGAATTTTCATAATACATATAGCTGATATCAATACCTTGGTCGGAAACTTGTAGATTTTCGGCATTGAATCCCCCCAATTTGCCTAAATAAAACCAAGAATTAAAAACTTCTTCGAGGTATTGTTGCTCCATAGGGGAGGGGGCGGTTTCTAACTCTAGCCAAATCCAAAGGTTAAAGGGGTCGAATTCGCGAAACTGAACTTCCATAAATGCTCTCGTCACAATAAGAGAAGAAATCTTATCGTAACGCGATCCCGCAGGGATCCGCTTTGCGGCACGCAACTTTTTGACACTGAATTTCGTCTCAGTGGTGACACCTTTAACCGTATAAATATTTACATATTCTTTACAAACACGGCAATTCTACTCACAAAAGACAAGGCATAATAAAACCAACAGCGATCGCGCCCCCCCGGATATCATCACGATTTCAGCCTCTATGATTTATCCGGGAACGAAAAAAGGCGATCGCCACCTCAAAGCAGCTTTATTGTGCTTGATTCAGTCTATACAACCGTAAATTTACCATGAAATTATTACCAACAACTCGCGATCGCCTTCTCGGCCTCAGTACGATCGCAGGAGTAACCTTATTTAGTCTATCTGCCACCGCCACCACCCTCACAGGTTTCTCCACCAGAGGCGCAGATATGGGGGGTATGAACATCACCGTTAACTTCTTTAACGGAACCTCTCAAAGCGCCGTCTGGCGACCCACAGGAGGCGCAGGAGGAGGGGCTTTTGGCAGTGGTTGGTCTCTCACCCAAAGCGGTAACACCTTTGGCTCATTCAACAATCCCTGGCGGTTTTCTTATGGTGGTGGTAGTGCTGTTTCTGCCCTCACGATTGATGCCTTTGCAGGTAATACCGTTTTTGATAACGTTTTTACCCGTGTGATTACCCCCGGTTCCGCCGATGGGTGGGACTTCCAAATGGCTTACGGCCCGAGGCCCAATCGTCACGCTTACAGCGTCCCCATTGACATCTCGCGGGGGGATTTATTCGGTCGCTTATCTTTATTTTGGGA
>Ga0207419_1001546_pt1 | contig 16893 bp, 12 predicted proteins | sample ElkSloMetagenome_4_FD_184723 | JGI IMG/M metagenome (GOLD analysis project Ga0207419, IMG submission 184723) | Hot spring microbial communities from Elkhorn Slough, Monterey Bay, USA - MD2A (version 2) | ecosystem: Environmental > Aquatic > Marine > Intertidal zone > Estuary: Microbial mat ...
TCGGCGTCGAAGCGCATTCGCTGGAAGCCATCGAGCTCTCCAGGACGAAACAGAAGCAGCTCGATCGGGGGGCCAACGGTCAGATTCGATCGCATCGATGCATCCATCGACACAAGAGCGCAGCGACCGCCTCGCTCCAGGCTGATCGTCGGTTCGATGATGCGATCAAGAATGGGCTTACCGTACTTGGTCTCACCGATCTGCAGGAACGGCTTTTCCGGCGAGGCCGCAATGTAGTTACCCTGCGGATAAATCAAGAATGCTTCATGACTCTGCCCTCTGATCTGGCCGGCCAGGATGAACGAGGCCTGCATCATCTGATTGGCCTGCTCGGCCTGACCGGCAAAATCCGTCTGAATCCCACTGCTGATTTCGCCAACGTAGTGTGCGATCTCATCGAGGAAATCGAAGCTGTTGAGGTTAGGCCCGTCGCCAGTCGTACTTATCTCGCGCTCCAGCCGCGTAGCCACCGCCTGGCTCGTCGCCAGATTGCCGGCCGACAGAAGGGTAATGAAGCGGTCGTCGCGGGTACTGAAATGATGCATCTTGGAATAGATGCTGAGGTCATCGACGCCGGCGCTCGTACGAGAATCGGAGGCCAGGACCAGGCCATCTTCCAGTCGGATTGCAACGCAATAGGTCATATCGGGGGCAGGACTCTCTACAACGCTCGAGGGTCGAGCAGTCGGTGGATTATACGTGCAGATTCTATTCTGGAAGGAAGCGGCACGAGCTCGGCTTCATTCGTGACGGTCAGGCAGATTCCTGTGACTCGTCGGCGGATTGGACGCTGACCTCCTGTCCGGGCCGCAGACGCTCGTTGCCGCGGATCACGATTCGGTCGCCCGCCTGGACCGGGCCCTGCACTTCGATCAAGTCGCCCTCCCCAATTCCCGTCGAGACTCGGATGCGCCGCGCCGTGTTGTCCTGATCGACGATGAAGATGGCGATTCCATCACCGCGCAGGACCAGCGCATCGCGCGGCACGGCCAGAACCTGGCGCACGTCGGCGGTGGGAATGGTCACGCGGACCGTCTGGCCTACGGGAAGCGGCTCGACGACATCAAGGCGCAGCTCGAAGACGTGCTGATTTTCCCCGCCCACGCTCACGACCGTTCGCACCGGCGAGATCATTGGTGAGTCGAGCCTGGTGTCGATCGCCAGCTCGTCGCCGGCGCGAACGAAGCGGTAAAAATCGAGCGGGGCGCGTGCCACGACTTCGAGATTGTCGGGATTGACCAGGCGAACCACGGCATTGCCGACCGCCACCCGTTCGCCGGCCTGAGCTCGGCGCTCGACGACGACGCCGGGAAACGGCGCGGTGATCCGGGTTCGTGCCAGCTGATCCTCGGCCTGGCGCAGGCGCGATTCCCCTACCACCAGATCGCTGGCGGCGACGTCACGTTCGGAGCGGGTCTGATCGATCTGACTGACCGCTGCCAGGTTGGTCTCTGCCAGGCGCTCGAGTCGCACCAGCTCCGCCTCGAGGAAGCGCAGGCTCGCCTTAGCGCGCGTTACTTCGGCCGCCAGCTCCTCGGCACGGAGGCTGAGCGTAATGTCTTCGATCTGGGCAATCACATCACCGGCGTCAACGCGCGTGCCGACGTCAGCCACGCTGATCAGGCGCCCCTCGACCTCCGCGGACAGGAGGGCGTCTTGACGAGAAACGACGGTGCCGGCGACCTGCATCGTTGGCGCCATGGAGGTCATCCGCGCCTCGCCCACCTGCACCGGCGAGGCGCCGCCCCACTGGGCCTGGGCCGCATTGACCAGAAAAGCGCCGCAGACCAAGCTGGTCAGTAAGGTCCTAATGAAGCGCCGCGACGTCGTCGCGTGCAGGGTTCGCTCTTTCATCTCATTCATCCTTATGCCGGGACCGGGTCATCGACCCTCGAGGGCATTTTTTCTTCATTAGTGCGCAGCAAGCTGGGCAGCAGAATCAGCGTAAACAGGGTGCTCACTGCCAGACCACCGACGATCACCGCCGCCAGTCCCTTGTACAGCTCCGTCCCCGAACCGGGCAACAGGAGTAGCGGCAGCATGCCGAACAGGCTCGTGAACGTACTCATCAGGATTGGTCTGAGCCGAAGGCGGACGGCGGATTCGACCGCATCACGCCGACTCATGCCCTCTCGCTCCCCGTCGCGCGCCCGATAGACGAGCAGAATAGCGTTGTTGACGACCAGGCCGAGGAGAATCACGAAGCCGATCATCGTCAGCATGTCCATGGCCTGACCGGTGATCAACCCGAGCAGGCGCAGGCCGATGATTCCCCCAACGGTCGCCATCGGGATGGTCAGCAGAACCAAAAGCGAGTCGCGGAAAGACCGGAACAGGGCCGAGATCAGCAGATAGAGGATCACGATAGCCAGCATGAAGCTGCCGAGCAGATTGGCCAGGGTCTCGTCCAGGGCTTCGGCCGTGCCCGTGTAGGTCACCACTCCATCGGGTGGCAGGGCTGAACGAATCGCCGGCTCGACTTCCGTTCGAAGCGTTTCGAGAGCGACCTCCATGGGCATGTCCGGAGGCGGCGTGACCTGCAGGGTCAGGGTCCGCCGGCGGTCGACGCGGCGGATCTGGTTCGGCCCTGCGGTCCGTTCGAGACGGGTCAGTTCGCCGAGGGTGGCGATCCGCCCCGATGGCGTTGCCAGCGGCATGGCCATCAACTCCTCCGGCGTGAGCCAGTCCTCGCCGCGGAGGATGACGTCGAGGCGGCGATCACCGTCGAAATAGTCGCCGAGGAAGGCGCCGTTGCCGAGCGCGCGAATCAGCGTTGCCACATCGCCGCGAGTCCAGCCCAACTCGGCGATTCGCCGGTCGTCCGGCACCAGACGGAGCTCCGGCTCGGCGAGCTCCAGGCCGGGCTGTGGACGAACGCTGCTGCCCGGCAGAGCCTGGGTGATCTGGAAGAAACCGATCTGGCCGGCATCCAGCAATTCCTTGAAATTTCCGGCCTGCAGATCAACGGAAATCTGACGCGAGCCGCGTCCGCCGAAGATCGGGGCGCGACTGGCGCGGCCAAAGGTGTCCGGGAAGCCGGCCAGGATCTCGCCATTGACGATCCTCAGCAGTTCATCGACCTCGTCCTCATCGGCCGCGCGCATTCCGAAAAAGGCGCCGGTGCCGAAGAAGCCAAGGAAGGTATTGTCGATCTTCGGCTCCTTTTCGCCCTCGAGATAGGGTCGGATGCGGTCGTTAACGACGTTGACGAGCTCCTCTTCCGCCGTATCCGGACCCATCCCCGACGGCGTCTGGATGAAACCGAAAAGGAAGTTCTGCTTGCCCTCGGGCAAGTAGTCCGCCGGGGGCAGCAGCAGCCAGCCGATCAGGATCGGAACCGCGGTGAGGCCGGCAATCCAGCTCCATCGCCGGCGCGGCGTATCGGTAATCGACATGACTTTGTCTGTGGTCCAGCGCCACCAGCTCCGGTGACCGTCTTCGATCACCTCGTTTCCAAGCAGGCGATAGCTCGCCGCCGGAATCACGATGGTTGCGACAAACAGAGAGCAGACGATGGCGGCGGAGATGACCACCGCCAGGTCGGCGAAGAGCTGACCGGCCTCATCCTGAAGGAAGATCACGGGCAGGAAGATAGCGACCGTCGTGACCGTGGATGCCAATAGGGCTCCCCAGACCTGGCTGGCGCCTCGGTCCGCGGCCTCCTTCGGTCCACGGCCCCGCTCGCGCTGTCGAACGATGTTCTCGAGCATCACGATGGCTGCATCCAGCACCATGCCGGTCGCAAATGCAAGACCTGCAAGGGAGATCACGTTAAGCGTTCGACCGGTTCCGTCGAGCACAAGAAAGGAAAAACACAGGCAGAGCGGTATCGCCAAAGCGACCATCAAGGTGGCGCGCAGGCGGCGGAAGAAGAACCACAGGACGGCGATCGCCAGGGCCATCCCGAGGATCAGGTTGGTGACGACCATCCAGATAGACTCTCGAATGTAGATCGTGTCGTCCGAGGCCTGGAGGACTTCCAGACCGGCTGGCTCCAGATGACTCTGGCGCAGGGACTCGATCTCTGCTTGCAGCGCGGACATGACCTCGAGCACGTTCACGCCGGGTTCGGCGATCACGTTCATGGCTATCGACGGTCCCGCATTCTGGGTCATGACACCGCTGGCATCGCGCATCACGCGATCGATCGTCGCCACGTCGCTGAGATACACGGGCCGACCCTCTCGCCAGTCCAGCACGAGATTTTCAAGATCGCTGATTTCATACTGGCCTGCGAATCGAAGCGTGTACTGGCGACGCCCGACCTCTTGAAATCCTCCGGAGACATCCGCGTTCTGCCCCAAACGCTGACCGATGCGCGTCAGATCCACGCCGATCGCCGCTGCACGATAGGGATCGAAGGTGATCCGCACCTCGAAGGGTCGGCCGCCGCGCGGCGTCGCCGAGGACACGCCGGGTAGGCGTTCGAGCCGCTCCCGAATGACCTCATCGATGAAATCCTGATACTCGATAATCGGCCGGTTATTTTCCGGGAGCGTGCGGATGGCGAACCAGGCGATCGTATCGCCGAACTGATTGGAGCCCACGCGCACCGTCGGCTCGGTCACGTCGGCGGGATAGCGAGCAACTTGATTGAGGCGATTGATCACCTCGATCAACGAGCGATTCAGATCGGCGTTGACGTCGAATTCAAGATTGATGCTGCCGCTGCCCGGGCTGGCCGTCGCGGTCATTCGCTGGAGACCCGGCACATCGCGCAGCTGATCTTCCTGCGGCTCGATGATTTCCGATTCGATCTCTTCCGGCGCGGCGGCCCGCCAGCCCGTCGAAATCGAGATGGAGGGCCGCTCGATATCGGGCGTAAGCTGGATCGGGAGCCTGACCAAACTCAACAAGCCGAAGATGACCAGCAGAATGCAGCCCACAGCCACGGCGACGGGATTACTCAAGCCTGTTTTCGTCAACTGCATGCGGCGCTCCCAAGGTGGCCGAACTCCAAGGGGCGAGACTGTACCCCCGCGACATCGTTACGGCGTCAATGACAAATGTGAATATACGACCCTATTCGAGTCGGAAAGTGCCCTCCAGCCCGGAAGAAACGCTCGATTACCCTCCAGCCTCGCGGTAATTTCAGCTACTGTAGAGCGACCTGTCGAAGCCACCGCGAATAATAAGGCTCCGTCGAGCAGAACGACCAGGGACTCTCACAGGTAATGTTGACATGGAACTCCTAGTTCGTGCCGCAGTTTGAGCTGATGATTCCCCTGCAGATGGCTCAGGCCGTATTCGGTCTGATCATGGCGCTGCTGCTTTTTGCATTCTTTCGCGAGTACAAGCATGAGTTCCTGCGCCACTGGTCTCTGAGCTGGGCCGCCATGGCCATCTACTTCGGTTGTGCTGCCGTATTGATGGCAAACCTGCAGGGCGATGGGCTGCCGCAGGAGCAGAGCCTGCTCTTGTCGGCGCTGTCTCTGGCCGCCGCTTATCTCCATGTGGCCTGGCTCATGATCGGCACCTGGGAAGCGGTCGAGGAGCGTCAGGTCGATGCGCGTCGCTACTGGCTGGTCATCGCACTGGCCCTCGCTGTTGGCATCGCGACAAGCATGATCCAGCCCTTCGATGCCGATGCCAGCCGTCTTCGCCTGCTGCTGCGCTTCACGCTTCTTCATGCCATCACCGGCGTGGCGTTTATTGTTGCCGCGCGCATGCTGAGTCGGGCCCTGCAGGATCGCAAGATGCTCGCCTCGAAGCTCACCCCCATGTCCTTCGCCGCCTACGGTCTGTTCCTGCTCTTCCTCGGAGGCCAAAGCGCCTGGATGAACTACTTCGGGTCGGTGCCTGACTACGTGCCCTATCTGGGGTGGATCGGGTTTCTGCTGCTTATCCTCATCGGCTACAGCTTCGTGATCTGGCTGCTCGAAGTCGAGCGCAAGCGCGCCACGTCGGCGCTCGATCGAGTGCAGTCGGCTGAAAAGCGTTTGATTCACTTGCGAAGCCACGACGCGGCCACTGGCCTGCCGAATCGACGCCAGCTTCAAAATATGCTTTTTCGCGAAGTTCGGTCAGCAGCGATAGAGCGGAAACGAGTCGCCGTGCTGTCGATCGGCATCCATCGCTTCAATCTGGTGTCCCAGGCGCTGGGCTGGAACAAGACCGATGCCCTGATCCGCCGCCTGGCAGGCGAAATTCGACGCCTGGCGCCGGAGGGCGCCTCATTGGGCCGCGTCGGAGACCGCGACTTCCTGATGATCATTCCGCATGCCGGCCATCGCCAACGCGTCGCCACCAAGGCTCAGGAGATCCTTTCCAAGGGTGCAACCCAGATCAGCGACGGCGGCAAACTCGTTTACCTCAGCCTGACCGGCGGCCTGTGCTTTGCTCCCGACGATGAGATCGATGCGGTCGCCCTGATCAATATGGCTCAGCAGGCCCAGATGCAGGCCTCCGAGGCAGGCGAGAGCCTGATGATGCACCGCGTCAGCGATGAGTCCAGCCAGCCCCACGATCTCCTGCAGCTGGAGCGTGAACTCAGAGCGGCAGTGACCGCCGGGCAGTTCTGCCTGCACTATCAACCCCTGGTCAGCCTCCGAGCACGACGAATCACCGGCTTCGAGGCCCTGCTGCGCTGGAACCATCCCGAGCGTGGCATTCTGACCCCCGGTTCGTTTATTCAGGAAGCCGAGCGCCTCGGAGTGCTCGACGACCTCGAAGATCAGATCCTCGAGGGCACCCTGAGCCAGCTCAAGGAGTGGCAGAGTGACTTCTCCCTGCCCTCGATCACCGCATCGGTCAATCTGTCGCCGCTCCGATTCCAGCAGCCCGGACTGGCCGACAAGCTCTCGAATCTTTTCGATCGCTATTCCATCGATCCGGCCAGGCTGCACGTGGAAATCACCGAATCCACGGCCATGGAGGACTTCGAAACCGGTCTTAATACGATTTCAGCCCTGCGCGAGCTGGGCTGCAAGGTCTGCCTCGATGATTTCGGCACCGGCTACAGCTCGCTCTCCCATCTGCGTCGCCTGGAGGTCGATTACGTCAAACTGGACCGCAGCTTTATCGTCAACCTCGAGCGCGATGCCAGAGAACGTAATCTGACTCGAGCCATTGCCGATCTCATTCATTCACTCGGAATGACGGTGCTGGCCGAAGGCATCGAGACCAAGCAGCAGCTCGGTCACATGATTCAGTGTCGGGTCGATGTGGTGCAGGGCTACCTGCTCGGACGCCCGGCGCCGGCCGCAGCATTTCATGGTGCCTTCGAACGACCGCACATCGTCCTGGAATGATTCGAGGCCGTCAGCCGGGCGCCTCCGATCGCCAGCCCTCCTTGACCGCTTTGATCCGGCGCAGCTGTTCAGACCCCATGGCCTCACCGATGGCCGCGCCCTCCATACCGCGCTCGATGAAGGGCGCGGCCGTCACCCCCCGAGCGGCTTCGACGCAGGCGCGCAGGTAGTCGGCCTCGGGATAGGGCAGGTTTTCCTGACCCCGCCGCCCCTGGCGATCGGCCTGGCAGGCGAGCAGGAACCGATCAAAGATTTCCGGTTTGCGGAAGGCATCGAGGCGACGGAATAGATCAAGCAGCGTCGCGGGCCGGAGCTCCAGCGCCCGATGGGCATGCAGGTGGAATTCACCGACCCGGCGGGCCAGATCATGGCAGACACGAGGAACGCCCAGCCGCTGACTGACCGCATCGATCGGGGCCATACCGCGCTTCTCATGACCGCGATGAGATGGCCATTCCTCCTGCGGGGTCAGCGCCTTGCCAAGGTCGTGGACGAGGCAGGCATAACGTACCTCCAGCGGGGCACCCAGCTCCGCGGCCCGATCGAGCACCATCATCGTGTGGCGTCCCGTATCGATTTCTGGGTGATAGCGGGCGTTCTGGGGCACGCCGAACAAGGCATCGACTTCAGGAAAAAGGACGGCCAGGGCGCCGATTTCGCGCAGGAGATCGATGTAGCGCGAGGACTCGGGATGCATCAGGGCTTTCCGGGTTTCCTGCCAGACTCGCTCGGCAACCAGGTGATCCAGCTCACCGTCGGCGACCATCTGCCGGCACAGGTCAAGCGTTTTCGGTGCCACGCTGAAATCCGCGAAGCGCGTGGCGAAGCGGGCTAGGCGCAAAACGCGCACCGGATCCTCGACGAAGGCATCGGAGACGTGACGAAGCCGGCGCTGCGACAGATCCAGCCGTCCTTCGAAGGGATCGATCAGATGACCTTGCGCATCCAGCGCCATCGCATTGACGGTCAGATCGCGGCGCGCCAGATCCTGCTCGAGCGTCACTTCGGGGCCCGTATGGAAGACAAATCCGCGATACCCGCGGCCGGATTTACGCTCGGTCCGGGCCAGCGCGTATTCTTCGTGAGTTTCAGGATGGAGAAACACGGGAAAATCACGCCCGACGGGCCGGAATCCTCTCTTGATCATCTGATCCGGCGAGGCCCCGACGACCACGAAATCACGATCCGGCGAGTCGCTGCCCAGCAGCTGGTCGCGAACCGACCCACCGACCTGGTAGATCGTGAGTCCTTCGGTCCGAACGGGGGCGTCAGTCGTCGTCACGTCGCGGCGGCGATTCGGTCGAGCGCCGTGCGGCGCTTCGATAGCGCCGGTAGCGGATCTGCCGATTGCTCTGACCGAGCCAGCTCGGCGCTTTTTCGGATAGACCCCAGGGCTCGATACCCAGGGCCTGAAAGCCGTTGTCCGTGCAGACGCTATCGATCTTGAGCGAATTGAAATTGTCGCTGGAAAAGGGCTTGCCCGGGACGAAGTCGAAGGCTCGACCCTGCAGCCAGCCGAAGGTGTCAGGCAGGCCGATGACCCAACGCTTGAGCCCTAACCGGTCACGAACCCATTCCACGAGCTCTTTCAGCGCCCAGACCTCGGACCCGCAGAGTTCGTAGGTCTGACCCTGGCTCGCATCGGTCTGCAGGGATCGGGCAAAAGCCTCGACCACATCGCCGACATAGACCGGCGCGAATTTCGCCTCGGGCCTTGCCAGCGGCAGAACCGGTGACAGCCTGAGCAGGCCGGCAAAGCGATTGAGGAAGCTGTCATCGGGCCCAAAGATGGTCGAAGGGCGAAAAATGGTGCTGGTCAGCTGACCGTTCTCGAAGGCCGCAATGATCAGGTCCTCGGCCTCCCCCCGCGTCTTGAGATAGAAGCTCTCGCCTCGACCCGCATTGAGCGCGCTCATGTGGAGCAGTCGCTTTACTCGGGCCGCCTCACAGCTGATAACGAGCTTTTCCACCAGCTTGACGTGGGCGCGTCGAAATCCACCGCCGCCAAACCCTGACTCGTTCAGGATTCCGACCAGGTTGATCACGGCATCGTGACCCTCGAGCGCCCGGGTCAGGTCCTCGAGATCGTAGGGGTCGACCTGCTCGACACGCACGCCCCGTATCAGCGCCAGGCGCCTGGCGGCCGGCGCGTAGCGCGTACCTATCGTGATCTGATGGTTATCCGATGCAAGGCGGCGGGCCAGATGTGAGCCCACGAATCCCGATCCACCCACAATGAAGATCTTCATCATTTCGGTTTTCCAGAAGAAGGCGCGCTCGGCGAGCGCTGCTCAAACAGCATTGTACTCAGAGCGAGCAGCTGAAGACCGGCGGCGAGCCGGCCGGAACCGGTCGCACGTGATCGGCAAGAACGCCTGGAGGCCGCCCGAGGCGCCATTCATACAGCGTCGCAAAGGCGAGCACTCGCGGCACGTAGTCGCGAGTTTCATAGAAAGGCAGCGTTTCCAGCCAGACATCGTGATCGGTGAGCGGACGGCTGCCGAGCCAGCGACGCACCGCACCCGCCCCGGCGTTGTAGGCGGCGGCCACGTGGATCCATTCGCCGTCGAAGTCCTCCTGCAGCTCGGCGAGATGGGCCACGCCGAGAGGGATATTGATCGTCGGCCGCATCAGGTCGCCCCGACCCGAGTAGGGCAGCGCGTTCCGCCGAGCCACCATCCGCGCCGTACCCGGCATGAGCTGCAAAAGCCCCCGGGCGCCGGCCGAGGACAGGGCATCGGCCTGCATCGCCGATTCCGCGCGCATCAGGCCATAGACAAGGGCCGGGTCGACGCCGCGGCGAGTGGCCTCGTCGACCACGCGAGTTTCTTCGAGCAGGGGAAAGCGCAGGCGGTAGGCTGAGAGCGTGCCCGCATTGCCCAGGGCGGAAATGACCCGGTCATGCCAGTCCTGCTCGGCGGCAAGCAGTGCTGCCTGATGGAGCTCCTCTCGAGTCAGCTGGCGGGCAACGCGGGACCAGGTCCAGCGCGCGTGCCAGGACAGCCCAACTTGTTCGAGCTCGAGCGCGCGCTCGAATCGTGCATCTCGCAGCAGTCGGGCCTGAATATCCGGATCGGGACGCAGATCCTCATTGCAGACGCGCAGGTCCTGGCCCAGGGCCTTGGCAGCAAGAAAGCCGTAGTAGGACGCTTCCCCCGACAGGCTGGCGAAGGCGACCAGGGCGTCGGCACGCTGCAGCGCCGCCAGCGCTCGACCTCGCCAGTAGCGCCAGCGGCTGCGGGCCTGATCCCGCAGCGACATGGCCTCGATCGACTCCAGGACCGCATCCCATCGGCCGTGAGCCATGGCCACGCGTGCCCGCCACGCCAGTATCTGCTGGCTGCGGTGCGAGGTGGGCAGCGCGTCGATGGCGGCAAGCGCGTCGATGTTCATGTCAACCGCCTGGAACAGGGCGAAACGGACGTCGATGTCAGCGCGTTGCTGAGGGCTCCAGGCAAAGCGTTTCGACAGCTCGCCCCAATGGTCACGACCGCGCTGCCAGTCGCCGCTGGCCAAGCGCTCGAGAGCCTCGGCGAGGATCTGTCGCGCTCGCTGTTCGTCGGCCCACAGACGCGCGGCCTCCAGCGTCTGCCAGGGCGTCTCGTGCAGCCCGAGCCAGCGGTCGGCCCAGCGACGCTTGTCGGCATCGAGATAGCGCCGAAGGTAGCGCGCCAGTCCCCTGTTGTCCTGACCCACGGCCAGGCCGAAGCGCGCCCAGGCGCGATCCCCGGTCAGAAACCCCTCTGCCCGCCACCAGTCGAAGATCGGATCACAGTCGTCGGGCTGCGAGGCACCAACGGTCCAGAGAGCGGTCACCCGCGGCGCGAGGCCGTCAGTCCGGCCGGCGCCCAGGTCGGCTCGCGCGAGATGGCAGCGCACGATCGGATCCTCGCTTTCACCGGCGTGACGCCGCAGAGCCGCGTACTGGCCGCTGCGCGCCAGTTGGCGCAGCCAGCTTCGTTCCAGCGGGCGAGAAAAGGACCAGTCGCGATAGCGCGCGAGAAATGTCTCCATCACCGCTTCGGGGACGCGATCCAGGCGCTGCCGCAACAGCTCGAACTGCAGGTAGGGCCGAAGCGGGTAGTCGTCCAGATCCGTCAGAACGGCAAGGGTCCCGGCCTGATCACCAATGGCAGCTGCCGACCATCCCTCCCGGAAGCGCTCGCGCTGGGCCTCGAGATCCATCGCCTGCAGGCTGTCAACGCCGCACACAATCCAGGCGCAGATCGCCAGCGCAAGGGCGTGGACCGGGCGCAGTGATCGACAATGCTCGCGCCTTGGCCGACTCAAGCTTGGAGATGCCTCGAGCAAAACTGCGATACTCCCAACACGATAAAACGCAAACGATACTTCAAAAAGGGACGATCCATGGTGCATTCGGGCACGCTTTTCCAGCCGTGATCCTGCTTGTTCTGACCCTCCTCGGTCTCGGCGCGGTCGCCGGCTTGCTGGCAGGCTTACTCGGCATCGGCGGCGGTCTGGTCATCGTGCCGGCCATGAGCTGGTTTCTGATCCAACGGGGTGTCATGGTCGATGCCGCCCTGGGTATCGCCGTGGCCACCTCCCTGGCCTCGATGTTACTGACTTCGGCGAGCGCCGTCGTCTTCCACGCCCGGCGGGGCGTGATCAGCGGCGAGGTGATTGCCCGTCTGGCACCGAGCGTCGGCGTCGGTGCCGCTCTGGGTGCGACTCTGGCCGTCGGGATCGGGGGCGAACGTCTCGCGCTGATCTTTGCCGTCGTCGTCGGTCTGATCGGCCTGCGCATGCTGCTGGCGATCAGGAGCACGGTGCGTGATCGTGCCCCTTATCCCCGCGCCTGGTGGCTATTCGGTCCCGCGATCGGCGGGGTTTCGGCAATGATCGGCATCGGCGGGGGCAGCTTCAATGTGCCTTATCTGCGCTGGAACGGATTTCCGATGGTCAGCGCCGTTGCCATGGCTTCGACCTGTGGTTGGATTATTGGGCTGGGCGGTGCGCTCGCCTTTGCGCTGATTGAAGTCGAGGAATTGCAGCTCCCGGGCCTGGTCGGTCACGTGCACTGGCCCGCAGCGCTGGTGATCGGCACGGCCGGATCGCTGTTTGCGCCGCTCGGCGTGGCCCTGGGGCATCGAATGCCCGCCGATCAGCTGGGCCGGATCTTCGGTGGCGTCCTGATCCTGGTGGCGATCCGGATGGCTCTTTGACCGGTTTTTAGCCCGCGTTCAGGGTCAGCGTCATCGACAGGGGCCGATGATCCGAGAAATCCACCGGAAGCGCCTCCATTTCGGTGATGTCCATGTGCGGCGAAACAAGAATATGATCGATGGCACGCTTCGGCTCCCAAGACGGAAAGGTGGGAATCGCCGAGCTCGGCGCGATCAATCCGGCTCGGTTGCAGAAGTCCATCAATTCTCTCGAGCGGGGGCCCGTATTGAGGTCGCCCATGACCACGACGTTTCGATAGTCCCTGACCAGGTCGGCAATGTACTCGAGCTGCTGCGAACGCGCTCGTCGGCCAAGTGCCAGGTGAAGAATGACCAGCCAGAGCTCAAACGCACCCTCACCGAAGCGAGCCACCATGGCGCCCCGCCCCGGGATTGCCCCCGGTAGTTTGTGCTCTTCAATCTCAGCCGGCGGGATCCGGCTCAGCAAACCGTTTCCGGCGTGAGCAAGAACGCCCACTTTCCGATTGCCCTGATGGTGCCAGTAAGGAAAGGCGGCGTGAGTGGCCAGATACTTGGCCTGGTTGAGAAAACCCGAGCGTAAGCTTCCTACGTCGACTTCCTGGAGGGCGACGATATCGTAGGTCTTGACCAGGTCGGCGATCGCGTCAAGATTGGCGATTCGCTGGTTGTTGGGGAGTACCTGACGCCAGCTCTTCGTCACGTAGTCCCGATACTTGGCGGTGGTCGTCCCGGCCTGAATGTTATAGCTCAGCAGCTTGAGCCGCTGAGGGCCGGGAGACATGAAGACCTATCAGTCGCCGGTCGCGGCGTCTTCGGCCGGAGCGTCGGACATCGATTCAGAATTGTCCATGCCGAGCTCAAGGGCCTGCGCTTCGCGTGCCACAAGAAAATCGACGGCAGCAAGCATCTGTTCGTAAGAATCGAAAGCCCCTGGATTGATGCGCCACTTTCCCTGCACCACCATCGTGGGCGTCGAGCGCACGCCGAACTTCACGAGATCCGAACGATTCTTCCGCATCTGCGAATCCACCGCGAAGGATCCTGCCGTATTGACGAAGGATTCCTCGGAAGCATCGGTGTTTTCAGCGTATATTTCCGCTAAGTCTTCTAGGTTGCCGATCCGGCGGCGCTCATCGTGGATGGCGCGAAAAATGGCGGAGTGGGCATCGTGCATGTCCAGGCCCATGACCTTGGCCGTGTAATAACCCATGACGAAGACTTCCCAGCCCTGCTGAAGCGGCACGGGCCGACGCTGGAAATCGACGTAGTCGGGTATGGCTTCTTCCCAGGAGGTGATGTGCGGCAGGAAGTTCCTGCAGGCGCCGCAGGGATAGGCGAACGCTTCGATGACTTCCACGCGATCATCGATCGTCGAGGCCGGCCCTTCGATCCGCTGATAGTGAGTCCCTTCGACAAATTCCTGGGCGTGGAGGTTGCCGGCGGCCAGCATGAGCAGGGCGGAAATGAGAACAGTTCTAGTCATTGTTGATTCCGGTAGTTGTTGTTGCCTGAACTCTTAGAGACCGATCGATTGCAGGACAGTTCACGCGAAGCGCGATTGGTTGTCCTGCGCACGACCACCACGATCGGATCTGACAATCGGATCTGACAATCGCTCTTGGCAATCGGTCTTAGCAATCAGTCCTGATCGCGATGGAGACCTTCGATATAGGAGCTCACTGCGGTAATTTCTTCGTCGGTGAGATTGGCCGCAACACCGGCCATGATTCGACTGTAAGGATCATCACCCCCGTTCACCTCTCCATTGCGATAGCGCGTGAGGCGGTCGGCAGTGTAATCGGCGTGCTGCGCCCGAACGACAGGATAATGGGCGCCGGGAATGCCGTTGCCCACCGGACCGTGACAGGCCGCACAGGCCGGTACGCCCGACTCTTCATTGCCCGCTTCGTAGATCGATCGCCCGAGATCGACCAGCGCCTCATCGGCCACGCCGGGCGCAAGAGTCTGAGCCGCATAGTAAGCCGACAGGTCGTCGATGTCCTCGTCGGTCAGATTCATCACCATCGGATACATCTGGGCGACGACTCGCTGCTGATCGCGGACCATGCGGGTCTGGCGCGCGAGGTACTCGGGGTGCTGGCCAGCAATCTTCGGCCAGACGGCGACAGCACTGTTGCCATCGGCACCGTGGCAGGCGGCACAAACCTGCGACTTGGCTTCGCCGGCTTCGGGGTCGCCTGCGGCAATAGCCGCGAGGGGCAAGATGGCGAAAAACATCCACATCAATCGAGCCATTAGTGCTTGTAACTCCATGTCACGTATTCAAATCGGACCTGATATTATCGCTGCAATTCGCCCAGTGTGCCAACCCGTGAGTGGAATCAACTCGACGCTGCACCGAGCAGTCTACCTGGACAGCGTTCACACCCTGTCACAACTCCCCCCCGACCAGGGCATTGACGTCGCGATCGCAGGGCGCTCGAACGCCGGCAAATCAAGCTTGATCAACCGCATCTGCCGCCAGAATGCCCTGGCACGGACCAGCCGGACGCCCGGACGCACCCGCCAACTCGTGTTCTTCAAGCTCGACGATCAGCGCCATCTGGTCGACCTGCCGGGCTATGGCTACGCCAAGGTGGGCGGCGATCTGAAAAAACACTGGCACGGCCTGATCCAGGCCTACCTCGACCGACGCGAAGCCCTGATCGGCCTGGTCGTGGTCATGGACATCCGTCACCCGATGAAGGATCAGGACATCGAATTGATCGAGTGGGCCGGTCAACGCGGCCTCGGCCTCCACTTGGTGCTGACCAAGGCCGACAAGCTCGGCCGCGGCAAGCAGAAGGAGCAGCTGATCAAGGTCCGCCGGATGGTGCACGAGAACGTCGGTGTGCAGGTCTTTTCCGCGACCAGCGGCCAGGGCCTCGACGAGCTCTACGCCATCTTCGGCAACTGGTTCGGTGCAGTCACCGCCTGAGCCATGAGGATCGGCAAGCACGCCATCAGCCCGATACTGGGACTGGCACCGATGGCCGGCGTCACCGACAAGCCCTTCCGTCTCCTGTGCAAGCGCCTGGGCGCAGGCCTGGCGACGACGGAAATGACCACCTCCGACCCCTCGCTCTGGCACACGCGGAAGTCACGCAAGCGCATGGACCACGCCGGCGAGCCGGAGCCGATTTCAGTGCAGATCGCCGGCACGATTCCCGAGCGCCTGGCCGACGCCGCGCGCCACAACGTCGAACTCGGCGCCGACATCATCGACATCAACATGGGCTGCCCCGCCAAGAAAGTCTGCAAAACCTGGGCCGGCTCGGCACTGATGCAGAACGAGGCTCTGGTCGAAGACATCCTGAAGTCGGTGGTCGCCGCCGTGGACGTGCCAGTGACCCTCAAGATCCGCACCGGCTGGGCCGCCGACCAGAAGAATGCGCCCACCATCGCGCGCATCGCCGAACAGGCCGGCATTCAGGCCCTGGCCATCCACGGCCGCACCCGCGACCAGAAATACGGCGGCCAGGCCGAGTACGACACGATCGCGCAGATCAAGCAGAGCTTAAGCATCCCGATCTGGGCCAACGGCGACGTCGACACACCGGAAAAAGCCCGAGCCGTCCTCGACCACACCGGCGCCGACGGCCTGCTGATCGGCCGCGGCGCGCAGGGACGTCCCTGGATCTTCCGCGAAATCAGTCACTATCTGGAAACTGGACGGAGGCTCCCCGAACCCGGTCTCGATGAAGTTCGAGACATCCTGATCGGCCATCTCGAAGCCCTCCACGCCTTCTACGGCGAGGAATCCGGCGTGCGCATCGCCCGCAAGCACCTCGGCTGGTACGCCAAGAACCGCCCGGAAAACGCCCGCTTCCGCGCCGTCGTCAACCGCGCCCAATCGGCCAGCGAGCAAATCGATCTGACCTGGGCCTATTTTGAGCATCTGATCGGGCAGCCAGATGCTTTCAGAGCGGCCTAGCCGAACGACCTCTCCTTACAGCGAGCCACCTTTCCATGCGGTTTCTTTCAAGAGTCACGATTCTAGCGCTGTGCTGCGCCGCCCACTCGCAGCTGTGGGCACAAGTCTATGTCTCGGAAGATGACAGACAGGCACTGATCGACCTCTACCATGCCACCGACGGCGACAACTGGTTCGACAACGAGGGCTGGCTCGGGGAGCGGGGAACCGAGTGCTTCTGGAAAGGCGTGAGATGCGCTTGCGACCCTTGCTTCACGGGCTCGGAGACCTACGTCAGGGGCCTCAGTCTTGGCAACAACAACCTGGGCGGAACGCTCCCCGACAGCCTAAGAAAATTTTTTATCAACTTTGGCCTCTTCGATCTCTCGCAGAACCAACTGTCGGGAACCCTGCCAGACGACGTCTGGGGCATCAAGAATGCATGGACTTTCGATTTGTCCGACAACCTCTTCTCGGGCGCCTTGCCGTTCGCGATTCTCGATGTCGGCCCCAGCGAAATCGATCTGTCCAACAATCACTTCACCGAGTTCGGACCCGGCGATAG